>JACCDX010420950.1_pt1 | contig 134693 bp, 182 predicted proteins | sample 7449681 | NCBI WGS metagenome assembly JACCDX01 (sample SAMN15323450, study PRJNA562643) | freshwater metagenome | isolation source: river surface water | place: USA:Blue River Watershed | collected 2017-08-18
CTAGAATTAAGGCAGGAGCAAATGTCAATTCATACACCTATGTTAAATCAATTGCTGAAGAATTGCGAGGTCTTGCCGTTGAGTTCGGAGTACCAATTGTTTCTGCTACACAAACAACAAGAAGTGGTTATACAAGTTCCGACCCCGGACTTGAAGATACAAGTGAGTCTTTTGGTCTGCCAGCAACAGCAGATTTGATGTTTGCTTTGATTTCTTCTGAAGAACTGGAAGAACTTGGACAGATTATGGTTAAGCAATTGAAGAATCGTTATTCTGATCCTACACAATTTAAACGATTTGCTCTTGGTATTGACCGAGCCAAAATGCGACTATATGATGTTGAACAATCAGCACAAATGGACATCGTAGATACTGGCAATAATTCACAACAAAAACCACAAAAGAAATCATTTGACGGTTTCAAAGTATGAGTTTAACATATGAGGATGCACTTCATTGTGCATCCGTATTCAAAGATTATTTTGGCAATTTTCATCGTGTGGATGATTATATGAGGGATCAAAAGATAACCTCACTGTCCGATTTACCATCGAATCCACTTTTTCCAATTGAAGATGATTTATTCTCAGACTTCACAATGCATCCAAATGATATGGATTTTGAAGTGTGTGAGATACCTCAGGAGACCTGGGAAACATTACTGAACATCACCTCATCACATATTAATATTTCACCTGTTGGTCGACAGTTGAGATTGGCGGTCATGGAAAAGAATACTGGAAAATATGTTGGTTTTCTCCGACTTGGTTCTCCAGTTATCAATATGAAACCGAGAAATGAAATGTTGGGTCAGGTGTTCACGCAACAAATAGAATGGGCAGCAAGATTCAACAATTCTGCAATGATGGGTTTCGTGATTGTGCCATCACAACCATTTGGTTTCAATTATCTAGGTGGTAAGTTGTTGGCTGCCATCTGTACAAGCCATCAAGTCCGTGAGATTGTCAATAAGAAATATGGCATGAATCTTTGTCTCTTTGAAACAACAAGTTTGTATGGTTCATCAAAAACAGTATCACAATATGATGGAATGAAGCCTTTTATTCGGTTCAAGGGCTTGACAGATAGCGATTTTGTGCCTATGATGCACGGCAAAGCTTATGAGGATTTGAAAAACTTTGTGGAAAACAAAGTCGGAGATATTGTTGATCCAGATGTTTCGAGTAAAAAGTTGAAAACAACAATGCGAATCATTGCACTCACCAAATCTGCACTGAAGGGGCACAAAGAATCGATTGAGTTTGACGAAACGATACAGAATGCAAAGAAGTTGACTGAACAAAAGAGATACTATATTTCGCATTATGGATTCAAAAACATGGTTGATTATGTCAACTGTAAAACCGACAAACTCATCAAAGATGAAACATACGACAAATTTGAATTGAGTAATATCATATCTTGGTGGAAGAACAAAGCATCAAATCGATATGAAACATTAAAGACAGAAAACCGACTAAGAAGTGAATTGGAAGTGTGGACCTCCGGAAAACAAATTGATATCATTAGATAAATATTTAATTTGAGGTGAGATATGGCCGCACAACAAGGTTTCCAATATGAAATTAATGCAGCAAACACACTAAAGCCTTTAGGTTTGGTACCTAAGGCTTTTGTTCCTGCTGGTGCCGGAAGTGACCAACCGGATCTGATACTTGAACATAAAAAAGTTAAAGCTGGTTGCGAACTAAAAATCACCGCAGCCTCAGCCGGTTCATTAGTTTTGAAATATGATATTGCAGACAAAAGAAATCCTTGGAAATTTGGAGATGTGAGTGAAGATGATGCAGAAAAGTTTTTCATTAAGAATCTAGCTGAAGAAGTTGGCCTGTTTGATATTATTAAAAAGCAATGGAAAGAAATTCCGTTCAAGAGAGCTAAAGATGACCTGTGGAAGGCAACAGCTGGCAAGTTGACAAAGAAACAACAATACGAACGAGACAGAGATACTTTCCCCGATATTCGTGGTGAAATCGCTGCCTCAAAGATTGAAGAATACTACAATAAAAAAGATACATATTATGTAAATGTTGGCACTCACGGTTTTTACATGATGGGTAGAAAAAATCCATTGAAGTTAAAAGATGTGCCTCTCTTTGGTCAATCAGCAAAAGCCACTTATCGAGCACGAGTTCAATACAAGGGCAGTGATAACTATCAATTCACATTTGAAATGCAATTCTCGATTCCATCCAGCAAAAAATCTCCATTCAACATTGCTCCTGTTGATGGCAGAACAGTCAACATAATTAAAAAAGATTTAAACCTCAACTGCTTCACATAAAATGTTAAACAATTTAGACAAAATCCTGGAAGAATTCGATGATCTGGAAGATGATTTCGGATTTTCGGCTGTTTCCGAAGAAGATTATAACAAAGTAATTTCTGATACAACAGAAACTGCCGAGAACTTCAGAAATCGGTTAGAAGAAGTTGAGAAGTTGATAATTCCTTTCCTCAAGAGACTACATAGTACAGGCGACAAAGAATACATCTATTGGCCTAATAGAAAACCCATTATAGAAAAACAGATTGAAAAGATACTGAAACTAACAAGAGGTTAAATTATGAAAGCTACTGTGATTATACCGACCACTGGATCACCAGAGGTTCGGAATGCTATAGAATCTGTATTGAAACAAACTATTGATACACAGTGTTATGTTATATGTGATGGCGAACAATATTCCGGCAAAACAAGTGTAATACTTTCTGAGTTTGCAGGAAATAAAAATTTAAAGTCCGTTTATTTACCTATAAATGTGGGTGCAAATGGATTTTATGGACATAGAGTGTATGCAGCATTCAATCACCTGATTAATACACCATATGTCCTATACCTAGACCAAGATTGTTGGTTCGATCCTAAACATGTTGAATCCTGCATAGAAGCAATAGAGAAGGGCAATCTAGATTGGTCCTATTCCTTGCGTAAGATTACCGACAAAAAAGGAAATTACATCTGTAATGACGATTGTGAATCACTCGGTGTATGGAAAACATATCACGGTGCACATCATATAGATACTAATTGCTATTGCATTAAAACGGAAGTTGCGATAAAATTATCTCAAGTGTGGCACGGCGGATGGGGTCAAGATAGAGTTTGGTTACAAGTTCTATCACAACACTTTCCAAAATACTACTGTTCCGGTCAGTATACGGTAAATTATCGGTTAGATGGTAACTCGGGTTCTGTGACTGAAGATTTTTTTATTAATGGTAATGAAGTAATGAATAGACGTTATAATGGAGAATACCCATGGAGAAAAAGAACTTAATTATTGGTGGATTTACCAATTACAACTACAATCAACTAAAACCTTGGGTCGAATCAATCGATGAATGTGGTTTTACCGGCGACAAAGTTATGGTTGTCGGCAATGCATCACAGGAAACCAAAGATAAATTAATCGAAAAGGGATTCATCTTGGTTGATATGCCACAGGTGAATTTGCCCATTCATGTCGCCCGATTTATTTCAATTTACGATTATCTAAAAAATAATTGGGAAAAGTATGAATATGTTGTGACGACAGATGTTAAGGATGTCTACTTTCAAATTGATCCTTGCGCATGGTTAGATTTTCATTTAGGTCTTAAATACAAACTTGTTGCTGGTTCCGAAAGCATCAGATATAAAGACGAAGCTTGGGGTAATGACAATTTGATGCAGACCTATGGTCCTTACATCTATGATATTTTTAAAGACAATATCATTTATAATGTTGGAACAATCGGTGGCAAATCAGAATATGTAAAAGACCTAGTATTCAATATCTTTTCGAATGCTATCAATAGACCAATACCGATTGTGGATCAAGCTGTATATAATGTTCTGATGAATACTCAACCATACAAAAGCATTACTCTTTTTGCATCACAAGCGGATGGTTGGGCTTGTCAAGCTGGGACAACGGTCGATCCATCCAAGATTGAAACTTTTAGACCTCACTTAACGGAATCAGAGCCAATTTGGGAAAACGGAAAAGTTTTAACTGGTCAAGATTCTGAATATTCAACAAAAGGAACACCTTTTTGTATCGTACATCAATACGACCGAGTTCCTCAATGGAAAAAGTTTGTACAAGAAAAATACAATCAAGATGATCCGAGTCAACACTTTGTTTATAGGACTGCATAATGAGTGATACAATTAAATTTAACACCTACCAACAAGCTTTCGGTGTTCAACCAACTTTTAAATGTTCTGGTTATGGTCTTGGTGCCATGGTCGCAAAAATGGAAAAACCTGTGGTGCTCGAAATTGGAAGTGACATTGGTGATACCGCAAACTTTCTATTAGACAGCAATCCAGAGTTGCAATTATATTCGATTGATCCATATGAAAACTACGTTGATTGGAACGGAAGACCACTCAATGAAAGAGAAAAGATGTACTATAATTTGTTGGAAAGATTGAGTGGTTATTCAAATCGATTCACACAAATTCGCAAAACATCTGATGATGCCGCTTCAATGCTTGAGGATGAGGCTTTTGATGTTGTTTTCATTGACGGACTCCACACATACGAGCAACTGTCAAAAGACTGTGAAAACTATTATTCAAAAGTAAAACCTGGTGGCATTTTTGCTGGTCACGATTTCACTGCAATTGAAGGTGTAAACCGTGCTGCAAAAGAATTCGCTGCAAAAGTCGGTAAAGAAATTCTAACAACAGAATGTGATGTTTGGTATTGGTACAAATGAAACAATGTATAGTTCTGTCTGGTCAATATCGGACTTTTGAAAAAACAAAAGAGAACCTCAAAAAGTTTATTGATATTAATCAGTTGGATGTCTATTGTCATGTTTGGTCAATGGACGCAAAAGAAATTGATGATATTAAATACAACTTAAAGCCAAGAGCTATACTATGTGAAGATTATAACAAATACGAAAATGACTTCATTCAGATGGAGTCTAGGATCAGGGCTTCGAATCCTAAAAATGCACCGAATGATAAAGTTGCAGCAAATGCTTCAATGAATTTTAGTAGAAAAAGAGCCTTCGATTTAATTGAAGAAAAATACGACACACTGGTTTATTGCAGATATGATATAAATTTCAGATACGCATTCCAGTTTGAAAATGTTGATAGAGTTTTTACACCTCTAGAAGAATCATATAACTTAATTTCTGATATATTTTCTATCATGCCATTTGAAATGGCTCATAACTATTTCATATACGATGAATATGAAAGGTTGCACTCGACACAATTTGAACCAGTATTTGAAGACTATCTCAGACACAAAAAAGTTTATGGTGAAGAAAATATAAGAATACATAAACAAGAACGTTATTGTCCACACATGATGTTACTTAGAAATCTAGTGATGACAAATACACCTTTTGCAACATTTAATATACCGGTAAGTTTACAGAGATGAAGATTGCGTTATGTTTTTCTGGTCAAGCCAGATCATTTGAAGAAGGTTATTCATACTATAAAAATAACTTACTAGACCACTACGATGTGGATGTCTATATTCATTCTTGGAAATTTTCAGAAGAACGCAAACTACTAGAACTATATCGACCAAAAAACTATGAATTCGAATCCCCTCCTCTTGGTGATTTTGATAATCTGTACTCTAATACTCCTAATCCCCAAAAACATCCACCACGGTTCACATACAGGATGTTATATTCCATGTTTCGATCCAGCCAGATGATATTGGGAAAATACGACTGGATTATCAAAACTCGTACCGATTATGCACTGAATGTGAAGATACCATTTCAAGAACTGAATAATCAACTTCTTTATATACCAAACTGTAGAATGGTACCGACTAGAGATTTCGGTAATGACCAGTTTGCTTTCAGTTCACAAGATAATATGTTGAAATATATGTCAACATTTCATAATATTAACAAGTATTATAATGCAGGCAATCAATTTATCGGTGAAGATTTAATGAGAGCAAATCTACATGAACACGGTTTGCATGGTGAAAAATTAGTATATGTAAATATGAACAATCCATTTCCTCCAGGTCCACACAATGGAACATGGCATTCGTTGATTCGAAATGATTACGACCAATGGGCAAGATCGTAAAAGAATTTCATGGCCATTCTGGCAGTAAAGTTTATTTGATGGAAGATAAACTTGGTCTATATGTACAGAAAAATGGTAATGTAAAAAGAAATGTCGAAAGGCTGCGGGCACTCGACTGGCTTGGACATCCAGTTCCGAGAATATATGATTACAATGATGATTGTTTAAAGATGCAGTACATACATGGGCTAGATATGAAAAACTATTTGGTTCATAATACTACAAATGAATTATCTGATTTTATTATCCGTACTTTAAATAGGTTCAAATCCGATTCGGAAACAAAAGACTACACAGAAACCTATTACAAAAAGTTGGAATGGATGGATCATCAGAATGATTTACCTTTTACCAAAGAACAACTAATTCAAAGACTGCCCAAAATATTACCACAGACGGTTTATCATGGCGATATGACACTTGAGAATATCATGTATAGTAGAAATGAGTTCTACATGATTGATCCGGTCACAATCGAATATGATTCATACATATTTGATATTGCGAAAATGAGGCAAGACTTGGAATGTAAATGGTTTCTCAGAAACGACAATATAAAAATTGATGTTAAGTTGAAGAAGATTAGAGATGAGATTTTTAATTTCTGTCCTGAGGCTTTCGACAATTCACTTTTGATTTTAATGTTATTAAGAGTCTACGTGCATTGTGAAAGAGGAGACTCAAATTATATTTTTATCAGATCACACATAAACAAATTATGGAAATGAATATGGAAATTATTGTACCTGCGGCTGGATTATCAACTCGGTTTCCTCACATGAAGCCAAAGTATTTACTGTTTGACTATAAACATCAGATGATGTTGTGTAATGCAGTGTCTCGTTATAAAGAACTCGGGCATAATATTAATATCGGTATACTCAAAGAACATAATGAGAGATACCATGCAAAAGATTTCATACAACATGAATTGGGTGAGGATGTCAATATTATTATCCTGGATCAACCAACAAGAGGTCCAGCTGAAACTGTATATGAAATTATAAAGAGAGCTGGCTTGACCACAGAGGAAATCCTGGTAAAAGACTGCGACAGTTTCTTTGACCACGATATCGATACAGGAAACTATGTCTGTGTTTCTGATATCACAAAACATGAAGTACTGAAGAAACTTGCATCCAAGAGTTTTGTGATTGCAAATGAACAGTCAATTATAACAAACATCATAGAAAAACAGGTCGTATCAAATACATTCTGTGTTGGAGGTTATAAGTTCGAAAGTGCAAAAGCATACACCGAATCTTATGAGGAAATATGTCAACATACTGGTGAAATCTTCGTATCGGATGTAATTGGTCGTATGATTGATAAGAATTATGTCTTTTCCACGAAAGAAGTTACAAACTACTTTGATGTTGGTACTGCACAAGACTGGTTCGAATACAATGACAAACCAGTAATCTTTTGTGATATTGATGGTACCCTCATACTGTCTCAGTCAAGAGTTGGTACAAACACTTACTATGATCCACCAGTAGTTCTCGAAAACAATGTTGCAACTATATTGGAATATCAGAATAAAGGTTCACAAATCATTTTTACCACTTCTAGACCGAAATCTGTAGAACATATTACACGAGAGATGTTGGAAAAACTAGGTTTTAAGAATGTACAGTTAATTTGTGGATTACTCAACTCGCGTAGAATTCTAGTAAACGATTTCAATGAGGCGAATCCATATCCCAGAGCAGAGGCAGTAAATATTTTCAGGAATGATGATACACTGAAAAACTTCCTATGATACCAAACAAAAATCTATTCATCGTAACATCCTGCATTAAACCAGTAATTGGCGTATTTTCGGATGAAGTTCGATTCGTACAGACAATAGATTCATTACTTTCAATCAGAAAGAAAGTTCCTGATGCAATTATATTCTTGTGTGATGCATCAGTAAAGAAACTATCTGAACAAGAAATAGAAAAACTAAAACATCACTGCAATGTATTTGTGGATATGAATGATTTTCCACATGTTCGTGAATTGTCCGAAAAAGGTCTGAAAAGCCATGCAGAAAACGCATTGTTGTTTGGTATACTGGCTGCATTGAAACAGGACATTAATTTACAGAAAATGATGTATTCTGTAAAAAGAATATTCAAGTATTCTGCAAGAACAAATCTGGACAGTAGATTCAGTATTGATGAATATGATAATATGTTCGGTAAGTTCGTTTTCAAGAAAAGAATACCGACTTGGATGAATCCCGTTCAAAATGGTGCGTCAGACCTGTTAATTACTCGTATGTTTTCTCTCTGTCCATCTTTGATTGACACTTACTTGGGTGTAATCAATGAAAACTTCAAACTATTGAATTACATGGATACTGAACATGCACACTTTGTAAATATACCGAAAGAACATTTAGTCGAATTTGATATAATCGGATGTACAGGATTCTTGGCAGGAAACGGTTCGACAGAGGTATATTAAATCCAAGATTTTGATGTTTATATATGAAAGACAAGATTTGCCATTTTTTCACCTGTATGATATAATCCGTTATAAATAAGTACACGGGCAACCAAAGTGTGTTGCATATCTAGAGGTAAATTAATGAAATCTTTCGTTTCGTTTCTTCGTGAAGAAGCTGAACAGCCGGAAGGCGAAAAACTCAAGCACATTGAACACCTAGAAGACCATCCAATCAACGATGGTAAAAAGGGGTTTGAACACGCCGTTGGTGCACTGGAACAGGCTCATCAACATATTATCGCTGGTGCAAACGATTCCAGTCTGACCATGAAACACGATGGCTCACCTTCGATTGTATTTGGCCATCATCCAGAAACTGGCAAGTTTTTCGTAGCTTCAAAGTCAGCTTTTAATAAGAATCCTAAGATCAACTACACACCAGAAGATATTAAAAATAATCATGGTCATGCACCAGGTCTGGTTGAAAAGTTGACTCATGCACTTCATCACCTACCCAAAATTACACCAAAACAGGGTGTTTTCCAGGGTGATGTACTGTTCTCCGGAAAAGACAAGACCACTTCCGGTGGCGTAACTAAGTTTACACCCAACACAATCACCTATTCCGCAGACAATCCGGAAGACGAAAAAAAGATTCGTAAAGCCAAGTTTGGAATCTATAACCATACAGAATATGTTGGTAAGTCAGCCAAGGCAATGACTGCAAACTACAGTCCAAACTTTGAAAATTTCAAAGAACATCCGGATGTATACCACCGTATGGGTGGTCACGATACTTCTAAAGCCAAAATGACAGGCAATCAACATATAGAATATGCACAACATCTAAAAGATGCGAAGAAGGTGCATGATGCACATGGTGGTTACATGTATGACGCATTGGAGAATCCAGGATCTTACGGATCACTCCGCGACCATATGAAAACCTATATCAATTCAACTGTAGATACACAAGAAAAACCATCTGTTTCGGGTTTACAGAAACATTTGGAAAACAAGTACACTAAACAAATTGATAAAGTTAAAACTGATGCGGCTAAGACAAAGTATCAAGATGAACTTGCAAGCCATATTAAACACACCAATCTACATAAACAAAACATAGAAAATGTGTTCTCTGTACACCACCACCTGCAAAAAGCTAAAGATGTTCTAGTACATGCACTTTCAACACATACTGGCGGTCTCAAACATGAATACAAAGGTGAACCTGTGAAACCGGAAGGATTTGTAATTAACCATGAGGGTCAATTATCAAAACTGAATGACCGTAATGAATTCAATAGACTTAATAGACTAGCAAGAGCAAAATGAAGAAATTTTCCGAATTGACAGAAGAAAAGAACAAACATCTCGTGATGTTGTTTGGTCGGATGAATCCGCCAACCAAAGGTCACGAGGAGAATGTTGAGGGTATGAAAAAGATGGCACAAAGACATGGTGCCGATCATCTTGTTGTTGCTTCTCATTCACAGGATGCCAAAAAGAATCCACTTTCACCAGATGTTAAATTAAAACATCTGAAGCGTTCTTTTCCGGATACTCAAGTTATCACATCCAGTAAAGAGAAACCAACTATCATGCACCACGCAACTGATGCATATAAAAAAGGTTACACATACTTAACAGTTGTTGCCGGCGCAGACCGTGTTCCTGAGTATCACAAACTACTTAAGCATTACAATGGTAAATTTAAAGATGAAGCTGGACAACCACTGAAACATGGTGGTTTTCATTTTAAAAGAATTGATGTTAAATCGACTGGTGAAAGAAAAAAAGGTATTTCTGGTACTGATATGCGTAATCACGCACAGAATAATGATTTTAAGTCATTTCTATTAAATCTATCAGCATCGATGCGGAAAAATCCAAATCACGCAAAAGAATTGTTCCAAGATGTTAGAAAAGGTATGGGTCTAAATGAAGATATCAACCGTGGTATTTTCAAGGCTGTCTTTGTGACTGGTGGTCCCGGATCAGGAAAAGATGTTGTTATTCGCGAAGCCATTGCTGAACAAAAAGCGGTAGAAATAAGTGTCACGCAAGCATATGATTTCCTCTGTGATAAACACAAACTCGCAGAAAAAACAAATGATTATCGCAGAGAATCCATTCGTCACCGTGGTCCACTGATTATCAATGGACCAGCTGATCTCGGAAAAGAAATGATTTGGGTGAAGGAAGAATTGGAAGAACTCGGATATCAGACAATGATGGTATTTGTTGACACGACAAATGATGTTTCGAAACAAAGAAATATGAAGTTGTCGAAGATGATATCGGAGTCAGTTCGTCAAGAAAAATGGACGCACGCCCAACAACATAAAGAATCTTACGAAAAATGTTTCGATGAATTCATTTATATCGACAATAACGGTTCATATGAAGAAATCGAAGAAGACATTACTGATACCTACAAAAAAATAAATACATTTATCGAGGGTAAGAACTACAATGAAATTGCTTCTTATTATATTGAAAACCGTGGCAAATTGAATGCTACATTTACTTTGAAGGAAAATGACTATGTTAAGAAAACTTCTAGATTTTTTGAAAATTACAAAGCCAGCCGTGCAGGAAAAGCATCCACTGGATATACAAAAGTATCAACCGGAGGTCAAAGAGCAGACGGTCCAGCCGACATCAGTCCCGACAACAGAGCCGGAGACTCCAACGCCGACAGTCTCAAGTGGGACGCCCCCAAGCGAACCAAAACCTACACCTTCAGAACCTACAGTGAAGCCCAAGACCAGCCGCAAGTCAAAGTCTTCCCACAGCCAAAAGAAGCCAACTTCAGCAAGGACAAAGAAAAAATAAAGAAAAAGGGTGTAGTTGATTCGCCCACTGTCAGTCAGAGAATGCGGAATGTGACAAGTTTAGGTCCAGAATTCGACACTCGCCAACAGGGAACAGTATACCCAATGTCAGGTCTAGGTGATGTTACATATAGAGAAGAAAAAACTTTTAAGAATTTCAAGAATTTTTTAGAATCTCATATGGATCCAGGTGACAATGAAATGGGTGTTGGTGGTGTTTTAGGAGGATCCACGAATAAAGAACCGATGGAAAATCCAAAGGATAAATTAGGTCAAACTTACACTCTAAAGAAGAATAAAAAGAAATGAAATCATTCTTAGAATACTCCAAAGATGCAGAGAAATCTGAAGTTCAACGACAGATTGATCACCATAATGAAATGGCCGAAAAACATAAAGAAAAGGCCGATTACTATTTGATGTGTGGTGATAGAGATGGATATGACCTTCATATGGCCAAGCACAACCATTTTAAAGCTCAATGTGAACACCTAAAATCTATAAAAGAAGAAGTTCAGATTGAAAACTTAGATGAGGCGACACCTGCTTGGCAACGCAAAGAGGGTAAATCTGCATCTGGTGGTCTAAATCGTAAAGGTATTGCATCATACAGACGCGAGAATCCTGGTTCAAAATTGTCGATGGCTGTTACAACAAAGCCCTCAAAACTAAAACCTGGTTCAAAAGCCGCAAATAGACGCAAATCTTTTTGTGCGAGAATGACAGGAATGAAAAAGAGATTAACATCTGCAAAGACCGCAAAAGATCCTAATTCCAGAATCAACAAATCACTACGTAAGTGGAACTGCTAAACGGAGAATAAAATGCAAGACCTAAGAAAAAAAGACTCAGTTGCCGAATCTATCAAAGCAATCATGGAGAAAGAGTTATCTCCTAAACAAAAGGCGATTGCTAAAATGTCGCAACCAAAAGATGAGATTGATGCTGGCGATTTAGCAAAACTTCGTGCTGGTCACAAGCCAACAAAAGAAGAAACTGATCCCGAAAAAACTGTGACTGACACATTGGCTGGCCGTGAAAAGAAATCAACAAATCCTTTCTTATCAAAGAAGGTTATGTTTGATGTTCCCGGTAATGTAAAAGAAGAAGTTGTGGCGGAAGGCGGTCTTGAGTATGATCCTTTACACCCTAAAAATCTGGCCAACACGGGTCTTGGTACGCCTTTAAAAACCAAAATTAAGCGTAGGTTAGGACATGATGAGTATGGTGACATAAGGGTTCGGCAAGGTGGTCCTCGCAGTCTTCACTATGATAAGAAACCAAATCTTCCAGAGGAAGTTGAACAAATTGATGAACTGAAGAAGTCCACAGTCAAGTCTTACATTGCTAAGAAATCTGAAAAACTTCCCGGCAAAGATCCAAAGAAAGATATGAAGAGCATGACGAGTGCTCACCACCGTATTACCGGTGTAAAGCCAACATCAGAAGAAGTTACTCAAAGTTCATTGAAAACATTGAAACAATTCAAAGAAGAAATCGAAGAACCAATCCTTGATGAAATGATCAATGAAGTTCTAGGTAAAGATGCAACAGCCGGTGACTACATTCACCATTTCGTACATTCAGATAATCCAAAGTTTGAAGGCAAGTCAAAGGCCAAGCGCAAAGAAATGGCTCTGGCTGCATACTATGCAAAAAAGCGTAATGAAGAAGTTGAAGTTGAAGAATCTGCAAATCCTTTTAGTCCCGACTATAAGAGCCAGATGAAGACCAAACCTGGTGAGAAAGCTGGTTTCACTTCTAAGAAAATCTCCACTGGTACCGTCTTTTCAAGGAAGTACAAGAAGGATGACGAATCAGAAGAAAAAAAAAAGTAAATGAGGCTAAAAGACCGGAGTCTGACACAGTACCTTTTGTGACAAATGAAAGCAAACCATTAAAACACGCAAAAGAACTGGCTAAGACTTCGATGAAAAGAATTAAGACGGAGATGATGGGTAAGACAGGAACCTCAGAATAAGGCAGAAAATGAAAAAGGCAGAATTAATAAAATCGATTGTAAAAAGAAAAGGTCCTCCTACCAGTTTCGGTACGGACCCTAAAAATCCTTGGGCCGCAAAATCAAATGTGACCGAAGAAACACTCGATGAATGGAAACAGAGTGGAGCCTTGATGCGTTTTCTGAAATCGAAGGGTATGGATCCTCGTTATGTAACAAAAGACACGATGATCAGTCATTCCAAATCTGGCGAATTCGCCAAGTGGAAACAAGATCATATGTTGGAAGAAGTTGACGAAAAGGATACCATCACCTTTGATATACCTCTCATCATTCGTATGTTAGAGTTGGCAAGAGAAGATTTGAAATCTGATGCCGATTTACACCGAGTTGTGGAAAAACTTATTGAAATTCGCAACAAGGGTGTTTTAACAATGGATGATTATGATTATGTTTCAAACCTAAAAGAAGGTTTAGAAGTTACTGATGATATGCGCGATATGTTGGATGAAGACCTGAGAAAGTGGTTCAAACAAAAGTGGGTACGCATGGACACTAAAGGTAACATCAAAGGTGACTGTGCTCGTGATCCCGGTGAAGGTAAACCAAAGTGTCTTCCTATGTCTCGCGCCCACGCACTAGGAAAAGAAGGTCGAGCTGCAGCTGCAAGACGCAAACGCAGAGAAGATCCTAATCCTGAAAGAAGAGGTAGTCCAATTAATGTTCGTACAGAAGAAGTCGAACAATTGGATGAGAAGAACAAACCAACAAGCCCCGAGAAGTGGGCTCGTGCAAAGGCTGCTGCTAAATCTAAGTTCGCTGTGTATCCTTCTGCATACGCAAACGCATGGGCTGCCAAGAAATACAAGTCCATGGGTGGCGGTTGGAGAAGTGTAAGTGAAGAATCTGATATCGATGAAAGCCATGTTGCAATTGCAATGGGCAAGGAACTGGATGATGAGGGTAGTATGGCCATGAATCAATTGGATTCAATTACACGTTCTTGTGAAATGCTTCGTAAAGAAATCAATAATCCGGAAATGCAACTTCCTGCATGGGTACAATCAAAGTTGACTCTGGCCGCAGATTACATGGAAACAGTTGCGGGTTACATGGCCAGCAAAAATGAAAAGGTCAACGAAGAAGTAGAACAGATTGCCGAAGGCGGCATTGAAACTCCTAGAAGAAAATTTGTTGGTGAACCTGAACCAGGTTCTTATGCATATGAAAGAAAATATGGTAAATATACTGCCAAGGGTACACTTCGTAAAAGACCAAACCCAAACAAACCTCCAGTCAAAGAACCAGTCACAGAAGATAAATTTCAAGACCCGTATGCAGCAACACAAACAGTGGGTATGGAAATTGATACGGACTCTGTTCCTAAGAAAAAAAGAGAAATGACGAAATCGGCTCGGATCATCAAGTCGATTTACAAGAAAAAGAATGTAAAAGAAGAACTTTACGATCACGAGAAGGAAAAGAAAACTCCTTCTTTAGGTAAAAAGCCAAAAGTTTCAGAAGTTACAGCCGAAATGGGTAAAGTACCACAGGCTGCAGTTGTAATGTCTGGTGGTAAAACCATGACTGGTGAAACAAGAGATACGATAGAAATTGACCCAATGATGAAATTCAAAGTTGGGGTTTCCGACAAGTCGGGTCAAGTCGATCCAACAAAAAGATAAATAGGTAACATAACCCTCGGTTAAAAGGAGAATAACAATGTCATCTTGGGGAAATAACGACAATGCTGCTAACGCTCCATATTGGGCCGTTAGTTCCGCAATTACAAGTGGTGGATCAGTTGCAGGAACAGCAGCTGCACCTACGGCTGCAAACGTAGCCTTACTATACGGCAACACAACACCAGACCTTTATGTAAATGGTCAAACTGTTGGTTTATTCATGGTTGATGCGACAGAAGCAAATGCTGGTGGCGACAATGTAACGGACATTGGAATTTCTTCCGGTGGATCTGGTTATGTTGAAGCACCAGGAGTAACGTTCAGTGGTGGCGGCGGTTCAAGTGCGGCCGCCTCAGCCTTCATTTCGGGTGGTGCCGTAAACAATATTCAAGTAACAAACGTTGGTTCTGGATACACATCAAATCCAACAGTTACAATTCAAGTTCCAGTTTTGACTGTCGGCACAGCTCAAGTTATTACTGCTAACGACACCATCATGTATACTGGCCACGGTCAAGCAAACGGCGCTGCTCTAGTATTCAACTGGAACGGTTCTGCAAATATTGGCGGTCTATTAAACGGAACAACATATTATGTTGCTCCACAAAACGGTGATAAATTCTCACTTTCGACAACTGCAGCAAATGCCGCTAACAATATCGTGATTGACCTGACCACAACTGGTGGCGCTGGACAATACTTCACTATCGTTGCTGGCACTCGCGCAACTGCTGTTGCAAGCCGCGGTCCAGGAAATGCTGGTGACGGTTCAGAACACGTTGTACACACAGGCTGGAACCTGAAGCGTGCAGGTGAGGGCGGCCGTGCCGGTCGCGTAACATACGAAACACTTGTTGCACTATCTGGTCCAGTTGGTGACGGTTCAGACGATATTACATTGCCTGACGCTTAATAACAGGGGCTTCGGCCCCTTTTAATTATGTTTGATAATTTGAATGAAGATAATTTTGTGATGTATGCAATGAAATGTTATACATCACCACATTGCATCATGTCTGAATTTGAGGGAGATATCAAGCGAACCAAATATCTGAAAAGATTGTTTAGAAGATATAAGGTGACTAAATCACTGAAGGAACGCTTGATATTAAATCATATCATTCTTCTAAACAATGTTTTTGGTAATGAGGCAACCGCTAGGATACTTTTCTATAAAACTGACGAACGAGATTATGATATACTGAAAACTTTTCTTCTATACCTTAATATAATGCCCGATGTGATATATGGAATAAATGGCAAAAACATTTATACACAAGACATAAACTTAGACTATAAAGTTGCAGAAATATTAAGTAAGATATGAAAACATTTAAACAATATTTGGATGAAAAAAGTCGTTGTTGGCCAGGACACAAACCTGTGCCAGGTAAAGCACCGTATTCTCCTGGTAGTTGTGTTAAAGAAGATGGTGCAGTAGCCGCAGCTCCAGCAAATGTAGCTGGATCGGGTGCAGTTGCAGGTTTAGGTCAACCTCCTGGATCCAAGAGTGGAGAACCAGGCGTCAGACCAAAAAAGAAAAACTCGGTAGTTTTACAACCTATGCAGAAGCGTAGTCCTCCTAAGATGGTGTAAAAATGTGGATTTTGAAATGGGTTCCTGATTTCATCTTCTATGCAATTTTTCTTTTAGGTATAGCAGGCGTACTGTCGTCCTATTTCTTAAAATTCATTCCTTTCGTATACATGTATCGAACACCAATTCAATTGGTGTCCATTGGTGCAATCATTTTTGGAACATACATGGCTGGTGCCATTGCAAATGAAGAAGCTTGGTTAGAAAAAGTCAGAGAACTGGAAGCAAAGGTTGCAATCGCAGAAGAACAAGCCAAAACAAAGAACGTAGAAATACAAGAAAAGATAGTTACCAAAACTCAATTGGTGAAAGAGAAGGGTGACGATATTATCAAGTATGTTGACAGAGAAGTGGTAAAAAAGGAAGAAATAGTCAAGTACGTTGAAAACTGCCCCGTACCAAAAGACATAATTGAACTGCATAACGCTGCAGCAACTCTAAATAAGATTGTGCAGGAAAAGAAATGAAAGTGTTGTTTCTATGTTTTGCAATCCTCTTAACAGGGTGTTCGACTACAGTTCCAGTTAAGAGAACCTTTCCTGAGATACCTTTAATCTTAGAAAAGAAGTGTGGAGATTTAGAACTTATACAAGGCGACAAAATCTCAATAACTGATATGTTAAAAACTGTAGTAAACAATTACAGAATGTATTATGAATGTTCGAACAAAGTTGATGGTTGGACAGACTGGTACAAGTCACAAAAAGAAATATTCGATAAGGTAAAATGAAAGGTTATGATATGAAAACTATTTTAACAGTATTCGTTTCTTTCCTACTAGGCGGTTGTGCCATGATGGGAACAAAAGACTATACAACTTATGTTGATGCTCAGAAAGCTCTTTCGAAAGACAACACAATAAACGAGTCGGCGAAAGTTGCGGCTCTAGTTGAAATGACAAAGAGTGCGGATCCTGCTGTTAGAGCAACTGGCATTATGTTGTTGCAACAACTACAACAAAGCAGCAAAAATATTGTTGTTGAACCACCAAAGAAAAATCTGTTAGGATTCTAAAATGAATTTATCTGAGGAACAACTAAAAAAACTTCTGCCTAAAAATCCTTATGTGAAGCATTGGCATAATGCACTATCCCAATTACTTCCGGATTACGAGATCAACACACCACAAAGAATCGCAGCATTCATAGCGCAGTGTGCTCATGAGTCCGGCAACTTTATGGTGTTGCAGGAAAATCTAAACTATCGACCACAATCTTTGAGAAAGTTATTTCCAAAGTATTTTCCTACCGATGAGTTGGCTAACGAATATTGTTCCAGACCCAACAAACAAGAAGCGATTGCAAATAGAATCTATGCAAGTCGGATGGGCAACGGCGATGAAGCCAGTGGCGATGGTTATCGTTACAGAGGCCGTGGGTTAATTCAACTTACTGGAAAAGATAACTATACATTCTTTGCAGGTTCACTTGAAATTTCTGTAGAAGAAGCTGCTGAATATACACAAACATTTGAGGGTGCAGCTCAGTCTGCTTGCTGGTTCTGGGAAACCAACAAATTAAACCAGTGGGCGGATAGAGGTGATATTGTTACATTGACAAAGCGAATCAATGGCGGCACTATAGGTCTTGAAGATAGAATTAAACACTATGAACATGCTCTACATGTCTTAGGAGTTTAATTATGTCGGATAAAACACTATTCAAATGGTTATTGGTGCTTCTCGCTTTACCACTTTTCTTGGCTTTTTTTGGTCAGGACAGATTTCGCTATCCTTGCCAAAATCCAGAAAACTGGGATAAACCAATATGTCAAAAACCAACATGTGATGTAACAAGAACTTGTCCCGAACATGTTTTTAAGGGTCAACGGGACCCTAGATTAGGAATGCCAAATGATAATGCGATTACTAACCAACCTGCGCAACAAGTTTGTGCACCACAAGGAGTCAGCTGTGGAAAATAAAGGACCTGAATTCGTATACACAGAAGAGCAGTTAATGGCTCGTCTGAAGTTTTTCATTGGTGTATGTCTAGCTCTAACACTGACAGGCATCGTTTTCGTTGTGTTATATTCGATCATCTTCGTAACACAACCATTAAACGCGATATCACCAATTGACCAGAAGTTCTTTGAACTGATTGTTCCGATTGCCACCTTCTTAACAGGTACACTATCAGGTATCATGTTATCTGGTGCAAAGAAAGAAGATCAAGAAGCAATGTTGGCTGCACAGAAGAATGCACAGATTGCAGCAGATTCAGCCAAAGCACCAGTCAAGACTGAAGTTTCATTCTCATCAACTTCACCAAGCATGATGCCTCCAATGGGTATGATGGGTGGCGGAATGATGAGTGGTGGTATGATGAATGCTGGAATGGAACAATACGGTCAAGTTGTCACAGGATTTGGTGGTAAACCTGCACCAGTTCAAGCACCACAACCATTACTATGACACTAAATAATCTACTAACGGATAGTTGTGATGGTTCATTGAGCAGCAAAAGAGTTATCACCTTTTTTGCATTCATACTTTGTTCGTTGGCTTTCTTAGCAAATTTATTTTGGAACTTTAAAGTTGAAGAATTTATGTTTAATAGTATGGTGTATCTTGTAATGGTGGGTCTCGGCGTTACCGCATCGGAAAAATTTGTTCCTCTTTTCAAGAAAACAGAAAGTAAATCAAAAGGAATTTTATGAAAAACTTCTTATACTCTCTTATCATTGCTGCATCAGCACTAGGTTTCGTTTCAGAAGTTCGCGCTTCAGCTGAACCACCAAAAGAAACAAAAAAAGTATGTGTTGATGTTAAAGACAAAGACGGCAAAGTTGTCAAGGATGCTTCAGGTAAACCTAAACAGAACTGCAAAGAGATGAAGGTTCATAAGAAGTTAGAGGGCACTCCTGTTCCTGAAAAGAAATAATTATGCCTACGACCGCAGAACGCCTAGGTGTTGTCGAAAATAAAGTCGAAAACCTAGAAGAAAAAGTTGATGAGTTGAAGTCTGAAGTCAAAGACGGATACGAAGATATCAAAGAACAGTTGAAGACCATGTATGATGCTTCATGCACTCAGCATGCCGAATTAGCCAAAAAGATTACAAACCTGGAAAAAATCCGGGACAAAATAACTTGGATGGTTGCCGGCGCAGTTGGTGTTTTTGGCATACTTTTAGGACATTTGGATAAGTTTATTGCTTTCTTCCATTGAATAGTATATAATCGAAGTGTATCTAACACTTTGAGCATTTGTTATGTCTGTTTTTATTGATCGTACTTTTCTACTCCGCGTTTCACCCAAACTTCAAAAATTCACACAGAAGAAAGAGGACCTCTATAACTTTAGGTGTCCTCTCTGTGGCGATTCCTCGAAAAACAAAATCAAAGCTCGCGGTTATATCTACCGCAAAAAGAATGACTACTTCTATATGTGCCACAATTGTGGTGCATCCACGAACTTTTACAATTTCCTGGACAAAGTGGACCCCAATCTACTTAAAGAGTATGCATTGGAAAGATACAAGGAAAGTGGTACTGCCAAAGATAACTTTCCGAAACCTAGTCTTGATGAATTCAAAACCAAGGTTACGTTTAGGCAGAAAATAAATCTACCCAACATATCCGAATTGCCGGATGAACATTATGCAAAAACCTATGTTCAATCCAGAAATATTCCACCGGAACATCACGCAAATCTTTACTATGCTGAGGATTTCAAAAAGTTTGTCGAATCATTGAACATCGAAAAGGAAGGATTGAAAGAAGATGATCCTAGGTTAATCATTCCGTTCTTTGATGAGGAAAAGAATCTAGTGGCTTTTCAAGGACGCGCTCTTGGTGAATCTAAATTGAGATACATAACAGTCAAGGTTGACAAAGACAATTATAAAGTCTTCGGTCTTGACAGGATCAACCAGGACGAAATGATTTATGTTGTAGAAGGTCCTATTGATTCTTTATTTTTAAATAATGCAGTCGCTACAGCAGATTCAAATTTGATGGCCATTTCCAAGTTGTTTGACAAGACAAAGGTGACGCTTGTTTATGATAATGAACCAAGAAACAAAGAGTTACATAAACAAATGGAACGAGCAATTGAAGAACACTACAATGTGGTAATCTGGCCAGAAATGATTGACAAAAAAGATATAAATGATATGATACTTGATGGTTTCTCATCTGATGAAATTCAAGATATCATAAGTAAAAATACCTTTGTAAATCTCAGAGCGAAGATGGAATTCATAAATTGGAAAAAAACATAATGGAGAAAAAATGAAAGTTAAATTAGTTTCGTATTCGAAAGACAATGAAAATCGTTCGCTTATCGAACAGGTTGCATACACAGCTCGCGTATCAAATCCTGCAAATCAAAACAACAAAGAAACATCTGAAAAACTTGTAAGATATCTCATTAAAAATAAACATTGGTCTCCTCTAGAGATGGTGAGTGTTTGTCTTGAAATTGAAACTACTCGTGATATTGCAAGACAGATTCTAAGGCACCGTTCATTTTCGTTTCAAGAATTCAGTCAGCGATATGCGATTGCAGACCTCGGTTGGGAATATAAAGAAGCTCGAATTCAGGATTTGAAGAATCGTCAGAATAGTATTCCTTTGGATACAGAACATGAAGAACAACAAAAACTTGCACAACAATGGCAATTGATGCAAGAAAGTGTTACACAAAAAGTTATGGAAACTTACGATTGGGCTGTTACAAACGGAATTGCCAAAGAGCAAGCTCGGGCCGTATTGCCTGAAGGAATTACTTTGTCGAGAATGTATATGAACGGCACTTTGCGTTCTTGGGTTCACTATATACAACTCCGATGTGCAAATGGAACACAGAAAGAACACCAAGAAGTTGCTATGGCTTGCGCAAAAGAAATTCAAACTATTTTTCCTATGATTATGGAGTTTATCGATGAACAGTCGTGATGATGTTAAAAAATTTATGGTAGCATGTGATCAAACCGAAGTCGGTTTCAATTCCCAATCTTCATTGTATTATAACTTAGTTGTTGAAGAATTTTGGGAATTGAAACATGCATTTCAAAAAAGAGATATGGTCGAAATTGCTGATGCGTGTGCTGATTTGAAATGGGTCATTGAAGGATTGGAACACTCTCTGAACATTCCACAACAAGAAGTATGGGACGAAGTAGCAAGAAGTAATTTAAGTAAAATTAGTTCTAGTGGTAAAGTTTTAAAAAGAGAGGATGGAAAGGTTCTAAAGCCGGATACATACTCTCCCCCCGACATTAAAAGAATTCTCGATAACAATAAGGCATAAACACATGGAATATCTTGGTATCAAAATAGATTTAGAAAGAGACAAATTATTTGATCAACTAGGTGTAAAGAGACTACAAGAATCATATATGAGAGAGGATGAATCCTCTCCGCAACACAGATTTGCTTTCGTTTCAAAATCATTTGGTTCAAACATTGAACATGCACAAAGACTATATGAATATTCTAGTAAACATTGGCTTTCATATTCAACACCAATTTTATCCTTTGGTCGTTCCAAAAGAGGAATGCCCATTTCATGTTTTTTAAACTACATTGAAGATACTGCGGAGGGACTAGTTGATAACCTGTCAGAGACTAATTGGCTCTCTATGTTGGGTGGAGGCGTGGGCATTGGCTTCGGTATCCGTAGCGCTGATGATAAGTCTACTGGCGTTATGCCTCACCTTAAAATCTACGATGCATCCTCCCTCGCATACCGTCAAGGTCGTACTCGTAGGGGCTCTTATGCTGCTTATCTTGATATATCCCATCCTGATATCATTCCCTTTTTAGAGATGCGGAAACCGACAGGTGATCCAAATGTCCGTTGTTTGAATCTCCATCACGGTGTAAACATCACAGATGACTTCATGCAAATTATTGAAAAGTGCATGATTGATTCGGAAGCAAGTGATGCATGGGAGTTGAAAGATCCTCACACCGGTGTGGTGAGAGAAGTTGTGTCAGCAAAACATCTATGGCAGCAAATTTTAGAATTGCGTATGCATACAGGTGAACCTTATATTCACTTCATTGATACCAGCAATAGAATGATGCCACAGTTTCTAAAGGACAAAGGTCTGAAGATTCACCAATCAAATCTCTGTTCCGAGATTATTCTTCCTACTAACGAACAAAGAACAGCAGTTTGTTGTTTGTCGAGTTTGAACTTAGAGTATTATGATGATTGGAAAGATGACAAACTTTTTCTTCGGGACGTTGCAGAGATGCTCGATAACGTTCTACAGTATTTCATTGATAATGCTCCTGATAGCATATCACGAGCAAAATACTCTGCTAGCATGGAACGGTCTATTGGTATTGGTGCCCTCGGTTTTCATGCATATCTCCAAAAGAAAGGAATTGCATTTGAAGGTGTAGTGGCCAAAGTCGAAAACATACGAATGTTCAAGCATATTAGAAAGGAACTAGATGAAGCTAATAAAGTTTTGGGATCAGAGCGTGGAGAAGCTCCAGACGCTCACGGCAGTGGGCTGCGTTTTAGTCATCTTATGGCTATTGCTCCAAATGCTTCTTCGTCTATCATCATGGGAAATACTAGCCCTAGTGTCGAGCCTTATCGCGCTAACGCTTATCGTCAGGACACGCTTTCAGGCGCACATCTAAACAAAAACAAATATCTGGATGCAATCATTCAAAAACACGCCGAAACTCATGCTGAAGGTTGGTCGGATGAAGTTTGGTCGTCAATTATTGCTAATGATGGTTCTGTGCAACATCTGGAATGGTTGAGTGAGAATGAAAGAGAAGTATTTAAAACTTCGATGGAAATTGATCAACGTTGGGTAGTTGAGCTTGCTGCAGACCGTCAACAATTTATTGACCAGGCACAATCACTGAACATTTTCTTCCGTCCCGATTCGAATATTAAATATATTCATGCAATTCACTTTATGGCTTGGAAAAAAGGATTGAAAACTCTTTATTACTGCCGTTCAGAGAAAATCGGAAAAGCAGATAAGGTTTCGAAGAAAATCGAAAGACAGGTTATCAAAGAACTTGACATGACACAAATTGCTCAAGGTAACGATTGTATTGCTTGTGAAGGATAAAAAAATGAAAAAAATAATTGCACTTCTACTAGCATCTTTTTCTATTGTTGCATTTGCTCAACAACAGAAAACTGGTATGTTATATAATGTTGTATTGACAAGAGTTATTGATGGTGATACAGTAGCATTTCAGGCTAACTGGTTACCAGATCCACTAAAGAAAGAACTTAGTCTCCGAGTTTTTGGTGTAGATACACCAGAAAAAGGTCATCGTGCAAAATGCCCACAAGAAGACCAAAGAGGACAAGCTGCCACTGCATTTACAAAACAAATGATAAGTGTATCCCAAAACAAACAAATTCTTCTGATGGATTGGGACAAATATGGTGGTCGAGTATTAGGTGACCTTTTACTTGACGGTAAGAGTTTGAGACAAATGCTGATTGCAAATGGCTTTGCTCGTGAATACTACGGAGAAGCGAAAACTTCTTGGTGCAATTAATATATAAGAGTTTAAAAAATGAAAATACTTAGATTTACGGCATCTTGGTGCCAACCTTGCAAAGCTTTAGCTAAAAATTTAGAAGAAGCAAAAATTAATATTCCAATTGAAGTTGTTGATATTGATGTGCATACAGAAATAGCCAGTGATTATGGTATTCGTTCTGTACCAACACTTATTCTAATCGATGAGCATATTGAAGTTAAAAGAATAGTAGGCGTAAAAACAATCGAACAATTAAGGGAATGGGCATCTCAATGATCAAAAAAATCTCCGAACTAAAACTAACCGATAACAGAAATCATTTCAAACCTTTCAATTATCCTTGGGCTTATGATGCATGGTTGAAACATGAACAATCACATTGGTTACACACAGAAGTTCCGATGCTTGAAGATGTTAAAGATTGGAAGAAAAGACTGACGGACGAGGAGAAACAATTTTTAACACACATCTTTAGATTCTTTACTCAAGGTGATATTGATGTGGCAGGAGGTTATGTTCGAAACTATTTGCCCTATTTTCCACAACCAGAAATTCGAATGATGTTGATGGGATTCTCGGCAAGAGAAGCATTACACATTGCTGCATATTCACACTTGATTGAAACTCTAGGTATGCCTGAGAGTACATATAATCAATTCTTAGAATATGAAGAAATGAGAGACAAACATGATTACATCACTCAAGTTTCTTCCAAAAACGGAACAAAAGAATCGACAGCAACACATATTGCTGCCTTCAGTGCTTTCACAGAAGGTATGCAGTTATTCAGTTCTTTCATTATGTTGTTGAATTTCCCAAGACACGGCAAGATGAAGGGAATGGGTCAGATTGTCACTTGGTCGATTGTCGATGAAACTCAACACGCTGAGAATATGATTAAGTTATTCAGAACTTATGTTGAAGAAAATAAGGAAATCTGGAATGATGAACTTAAATCAAAAATATATTCCATTGCTGAGAGGATGGTTGCTCTCGAAGACCGGTTTATTGATTTGGCATTCAGCATGGGTCCTATGGATGGTTTGGACGCTAATGACGTTAAACGTTATATCCGCTATATTGCTGATCGCCGCCTTATCAGCCTTGGCCTTAAGGGAATTATGAAGGTCAAGAAGAATCCTCTGCCATGGGTAGAAGAAATGATTAATGCACCAACGCATACAAATTTCTTTGAGAATCGTGCTACGGATTATGCAAAGGGTGCCTTAACTGGCGATTGGGGTGAAGTTTGGGCTAATTAATATGTTAGAAACGATTTCAGAATTATTCCAAGAAGCTTATAAAAGAAATTGGATCACAGCTCGTGACGGTAATGCCAGTATCCGCTGGCATGACCGAAATCATTTTTATGTAACACCTTCTGGTATTCGCAAACAAACTTTGCAACCAGAGATGTTTAAAAAGATTCAATTGACTACAGTAATGTCGGCTGTACCTCCATTTTTGGTTGATACCTATGACATAGTACCATACACCGATATTAGTGAGAAACTTACACCAAGTGGTGAATTGCCCATGCACTTGGCACTTCAACAAAATATTAATACTGAAGTGCGGGTTGTTTTACATTTACATCCTACATATACTGTTGCAGCAATGTATGCAGGAATCAATTTACAAGATTTATTAAAAGAATTTCCCGAATTGAGTAGATATACAAGTGTTGCACCAAATGTTCCTTTATTGCCACCAATCACACAAGAATTGGCTGATGCATGTGTGAAGAACATTGGCTTAAATAAAAAAACGGGAGAGGTCCAATACAATATTGTTGGTATGGACAGACACGGTGTTATCGCTGTAGATACATCACCGTGGCGTGCATTCGAACACATAGAAAGATTGGAACACATTTGTAAAATAGTTCTGACAAGTAAAAGGTATTAATATGTCAAAAGCAGTAACCGGAGAATGTCTCAATTGTGAATCATCATTCGATATACAATATGTCGAAGAATTTGTTTCTGAAGAATATCCAGAATTTTGCCCATTTTGTGGTGAACCCATCGATGAATTGTCCGAAGAATATATAGAGGACGATGATTCTGATGATGAGGAAAAATGGAACTAAATTGGTTATACAAAGATAATATATTTACAGAAAATCAAATAGAAGATAATTACGGTTTTGTTTACTGTATTACAAATCTAGCGACAAACAAAAAATATATTGGCAAAAAATTCTTTTATTCTTCCAAAACAAAACAAGTTAAGGGTAAGAAAAAAAAGGTAAAGGTGTCAAGTGACTGGTTGACTTATTACGGATCTAATGTAGAATTGCAAAGTGATGTACAAACCTTGGGTAAAGAATCCTTTAAAAGAGAAATAATTTACCTATGCAAAACAAAAGGTGAGTGCGGGTATCTTGAAGCGAAAGAACAATTTACCCGATGCGTGTTGGAGAATGAGGAGTACTACAACACATGGATTATGGTTAGAGTGAGGAAATCACACATTAAAGGATTGCAATGCTAGAATTTTTTAAAAAAGTTTCTCCAGATTTCGATGTGTTATTTTTTCTACCACACGATAATGACGAAAATGAAATTTTCATTGAGGCTGCCCAATATGGCAAAAAAGGAAAGCTGGTAGATAATAGTGAAATCGGACCTTCGTGGCATATTGTACTCTTTAAAACCGATGAAAATGGCATTAAAGACAAAGATGTATTTGAAGGTATATTTTCCGATCCCAGGGAATATATCTCAAACTTAATACCACAGGATTGGTATGGATTCGTTGCCAAAAAAACAACAACATCCAAAAAATTTGTCAAAGAAGCTATTGCCAGGATTGATGAAATATATTAGAATAGAAGTTCTAATATCTCAGGAAATTTACTATGATTCTCGTTGATTTGAACCAGGTACTCCTATCTGGACTCATGGCACAAATTGCCTCACAAAAAGGTGTTAAGTTGGAAGAAAGCCTTGTCAGGCATATGATTCTCAACATTCTACGAATGCACCTCAGGAACTTCCGAAATGAGTTTGGTGAAGTTGTATTGTGTTGTGATAATCGGAAGTACTGGCGGAAAGAATTCTTTCCTTTCTACAAAGCCGGTCGTAAGAAGAACCGCGAAAAGTCTGACCTTGACTGGCATATGATCTTTGATATGTTGGCCAAGTTCAAACAAGAACTTCGTGAAAACATGCCATACAAAGTAATCGATGTTGATGGTGCTGAAGCTGATGATATCATTGGTACACTTGCACCTAGGCATGTTACACACGAAAACGTTCTAATCATTTCAAGTGACGGCGATTTTCTGCAATTGCAGCGTTATAACAACGACAAATATAAAATTAAACAATATAATCCAGCAATGAAGAAGTTCCTATTGTCGGATAATCCTCTTGTCGAACTTAAAGAAAAAATCATTCGAGGTGATAAAGGAGATGGTATTCCAAATATCATTTCTTCAAGTGATTGTTTTGTCCGTGATATTCGACAAACACCAATTCACAAGTCTAAACTCGAAAAGTTTCTGAATGAGGATGTATCACAATATAATGATGAAGCCAAAGTAGGATTTTCTAGAAATCAAACACTAATTGATTTGTCATTTACACCAGATGCAATTAAAGAGAAAATCATAAATACTTATGAAGAATTTAAACCGGCTTCTCGTGCAAAAATTTTAGACTACTTTATTGCAAACAAACTTAAAAATCTAATGGAAGTGATTGAGGAATTTTGATGAAGAACATTTATGAAATTTTCGATGATTTCGAAAATGCGAAGAATAAAAAAGATCGCATGGCTGTTATAGAGAAAAATCTTAATCCTACATTAGTAAAAGTATTAGAGCTCTGTTTTCACCCACAGTATCAATGGCTGGTCAAAGAACTTCCGGAAAACTATAAAGTACCTACAGATGTTTTACCGGGCATCACCTTCGACAATCTCAATTCTCAATTACGCCGTTTATACTTATTCAGAGTCGGTGATACTACAGCTGAAGTATTAACAGAAGCCAGACGAAAAGAGATTCTTGTGCAAATGTTGGAATCAATCGAACCCCGCGAAGCTGAAGTTATTCTAGGAATATTTCGCAAAGATTTTGGTGTTAAAGGTCTAGACTACAAATTTGTAAAAGAGGCATTTCCGAATCTTCTGCCATGACAATTAAAAAAGACAAAATTGTTGTTGTATCAGGTGAATTCGATTCTATAACACTAGAAGAACTTAGGTTTCTAAAAAAGTGTCGTCAAAAGGGCGATTGGTTAATAGTAGGACTACACTCAGACCTATTTTTAGATTTATGTCGCGGTGGTTATACTTTAAACTTCGGTGCAAGAAGTCAAATAATTGAAAGTATCAAATATGTCAACGAAATATTTCGGTTTGACGATTCTGATGGAACAGTTTGCAATTTATTAAGATTAGTAAAATTCTGTTATCCTAATTCCGATATAATCTACATCTCGGATGAGGATATGCACAATATGCCTGAAACAAAAATACCGGGCATCACTTTCGAGGTTATTAAAATAGGAGATTTATAAGTGTCAAAATTTTTAGGCAAGTTTCGTAAAAACAGAGATTATAATGATGATTATGATTACGAATTCTCTCAAAGAAAAAGAAACCGTAGCGAACACGCCGAAATCAAAAAAATAAAGAATCAAAACTATGACGATATTCTAAAAATGTATGAGGAAGATCGTTATTACGAAGATTATACAAAGTCCAGTAGAAAAAACTCTAGACGGTCGGCATGATGTTGTAAAATTACAACAAAAGTCTTGACAATTTGTAAATTTCGTGTATAATAAGAGCTCTAAACATCAAGGAGTTCAATTATGATGATCTACACGAGAGTTTCCAAGTCAAAACCCAAGAAAAAACCCAAAGCAGAGCGTGAACAGTACGAAAACTGGCTCAAGTCCCATCAAACTCCGCTCAAAATCAGCAAAATGCAAGTAAAAAAGATTGAAAACGCAAAACCGGCGATTCAATCTGAGCAAAAAATTGCTTCTCTTAATGTTTGGGTTACAGGACCTCTGACAAAAACAGGAATTATGAAAAATTATCATAAACTTTCTGAGTCGGATCGTCAAAAAGTTGACACAATCAGCAAATCTGTCGCTCCTCTACATAAAAGTAATTATGTTTATGTGTCTGAGGGTATGAATCCTGCTTCTTTGGGCAGAAAAAATGAAATTCTTTAACTTTTAAATGGTATTTTATGCAACAATATGAATCTTTTGTAGAAGAAAATAAAATTAATGATGAACTTGAGCCTTGGCAAACGTTAGAAAATGTAATTCGGTCATGGGCTGTGCTCACTGCTCACGAAAAAACACTGGAAGATTACGAAAATCTAAAAAAACAACATGAGTAGAAGCTTTATTACTACAATTGAAGAAGCTGAAGATGGTTCAGGAGATGGAATACTCACATTTCCTCCCGAAATAATCGAAGAATTGGGTTGGTATGAAGGATTGGAATTGGATTTTGATACATCCGAAGAAAATGTAATCATCATCCGCCCTAAAAATCCAGATGATGTTGTAAAAAAACAACAAAAAGATTAATGCCACTTGTTTTCGTATGTGAATTGTGTTAGAATACAGTCTTAACACAGGAGATATCAATGAGTCTTATCGATTCCAAGTCAATTTTGGCCAAACTGATGGCCACCGAAAACCTCACAGTCGAACAGCGAAACGTACATACAGCATCCTTTGATGTCCGAAACCGAGTGTTGACCGTACCAACACTTGATGATAAGATTTCCTCCGAACTATATGACCTTTTTATGGGTCACGAAGTTGGTCATGCACTGTATACTCCGCTTGAGGGCATGATTAAGGCTAAGGAAAGTAATATCATCATGTCAATCATTAATGTGGTTGAAGATGCTCGTATCGAACGCAAAATCAAATACCGTTATCCTGGTCTAAAGAATTCTTTTCTGAAGGCATATAAGCAACTCAATGAAAAAGATTTCTTTGAGATTAAGAATAAGAATCTAAACTATCTCAATTTTATTGACCGTGCAAATCTACATTTCAAATGTGGCGTTAGTCTTGGAATTAAATTCAATGAAGAAGAACGCCAACTGATTGATGAAATGGATTCAACGGAAACTTTTGATGATGTAATCAATCTGAGTAAGAAAATTATTGATTACATGAAAAAAGAAAAAGAAGAAATCAATAAGATGAATATGAGTTCTGATGGTGAAGAAGGCTTTCAGATTGATGACTTCGATCTAGATTATGATGATGACGGCCAACCAACTTTCGATGATTTTGAAGATGAGGAAAGTGGTGAGGCAAGTAGTTTTAGAAATCATAGTGAAAAGACGAAAGAACCGGAAGCAGATATCGATATTCGTTCCTTCACCGATGATGCTTATCGAAAGAACGAAAGTCAATTGTTTGCCGACAAGGGTACATCATATCAATATGTGAATGTTCCAAAGATTGATTTGGAAAAGGTTATTCTCGACTACAAGGTTATTTACAAGAGGTATGTGGATGAAAAACATACCGTCAATCGAAACGAATTCAATACATATCGCCGTGAATCAAACAAGGTAGTTTCTTACCTCGTCAAAGAATTTGAAATGCGTAAGAATGCAGAACAAATGAAGCGAGCCAGTACATCAAAGACTGGTGAACTCGATTTGAATAAAATCTTCTCTTACAATTTCAATGAAGATATCTTTAAGAAAATCACGGTCGTGCCTGGTGGTAAATCACACGGTCTGATTATGTTTCTCGACTGGTCTGGTTCAATGACTGGTCACATTGGTAATACTGTAAAACAATTATTCAATCTAGTTTTCTTCTGCAAGAAAGTAAATATTCCTTTTGAAGTATATTCTTTTATTGGAGATGGCGAGAATGAATACAACTATTATTCGGAAGTAAAACAAGGCGATCTGTACGTTGATAAATTTTTCTTGGCGAATATACTGTCAAGTCGAATGAGTGCTTCTGAATTGACAACAGCCGGTGGTGCTTTGATGCATATGTCTGGAATTGGTGAGAACTCATGGGTGGTCACACCAAATTGGTTGAAGATGTATGGCACACCTCTGCATGAATCGATTATCGCTGCAATGGAAATCGTTCCAGAATTTCAGAAGAAATACAAACTTCAAATTGTCAATACAGTTTTTCTGACTGATGGTGAAGGTGGTCTTCTAAATCAGAAGGTCACACAAGATGGTTATGTAAAAGATTTTCGTTACAATGTGGACGGTAAAAAAGTTTCACATGTTGTGATTGTGGATCCTGTGACGAAGAACCAAGAAAAGTATCCGAATGCTTATGGTGCAAACTGGGAACAAATGAAGTGCCTGATTAATCTTCTGAAGAAGCGGACCTCATCTCATGTAATTGGATTCTATGTTACATCTTCACGAGAATTCGTACAGAACATTCATAGGTTCTTTGGTGTTCGCAATTCAATTGAATTTGATAATATCAAAACTGAGTTCCGTAAAAACAAGTTTATGGTTGCTGAAAACACAGGTTTTGATGACTACTATATTCTGCGTTCCAATTCTATGAATACTGAAGAAGATGCAGAATTTATTGTTAAAGAAAATGTAACTCGCCGCGGTTTGGTATCCGCGTTCTCAAAGTATACCAACGCTCGTGTGAATAACCGAGTGATTCTAAATCGATTCATTGGTCTTATTTCTTAAAAAGGTTTATATCATGTTAATGACAGAATATTTCAATGGTCCAAAAACCGCACAGGTCAAACAGTATAATTCAACTTTCACTGTGACCATGTTTGAGGACGAAAGGTTGGTGCAAACAGTTTCCGGTCTCAACACACTTGAAGAAGCCGAAACGATTGCTGAGAACTTCACCTCAATGGGAGGCGGGCAACCCGAACTGCTTCATGGATGATAAGACCAAAGAAATCTTCCTGATTACACAGGAAGAATGTGCAGAAGTGACTCAGGCCATCTCAAAGGTTTTTCGATTTGGTATGGATTCAAAGCACGGCGACAAGACAAACAAACAACGCCTAGAGGAAGAAATCGGAGACCTCCTGACCATGATTGATATTATGGTACAGAAATGCATTATCTCTGATGAAAACATCAATATAGCCAGAAAGAGTAAGATTGAAAAACTCAAAGTCTGGTCCTCAATTCAAGGAATTTAAAATGGATTACGATTACGACCGATACTGTGAAATTTTACAGAATCTGATGGAAGACTCATGGCGCGATTCTGATGACCTTGAAATTGGTCGAGATATCTCCAATGTTCCAGAAGTAAAGATTATCTTTGATGGCCACGGTGATTTAGATGACGAAGATGGATATGTCGAAGGCGGTGATAAGAACCACGAATCATATGCAATCTTTATTCATAAGGATGCTCTGACCGAAGGATTTGAGTTTCCCGAACACGATATGACTCCTTGGTGCCTCATACATAGGCCAAAAGAAGAAGTATGCATCTATGCTTGGTATAATGTACCCAACGATTCTTGGGAGTTTCTACCACTAGAGGACAGGTTAAATGAAGGTCATACTATGAATGAAAGTGACGTTATGAAAATTTTACTGGGTCTTTACGACAAATATTACACTTATTAAAAGGAGACTATCTTGAAAAAACTAATTGTGACACTACTGGCAGCATTCGCTGTTTCAGCACACGCACAAACAATAAATGGTGCTGGTGCAACTTTTCCAGCTCCACTTTATTCTAAGTGGGCAGATGCTTATTTCAAAGAAACAAAAATCAAACTAAACTATCAAAGTATTGGTAGTGGTGCCGGCATTCGACAAATTGAATCTAAAACTGTAATCTTTGGTGCAAGTGATATGCCTCTCAAAGATGATAGATTGGCCACACTTGGTGCAGTTCAATTTCCTACTGTAATTGGCGGAGTTGTTCCTGTTGTTAATTTGAAAGATGTGAATCCAGGTGAATTGAAATTGACTGGTCAAGTTCTTGCTGACATTTATCTTGGTAAAATCACCAAGTGGAATGATCCTGCAATCGTCAAGTTGAATCCAAATTCAAAACTAACCAATCAAGACATTGCTGTTGTTCGCCGTGCGGACGGTTCCGGTACTACATTTCTGTGGACAAACTATTTAAGTAAAGTAAGTGCCGAATGGAAAGAACAGGTTGGTGAGAGTACCGCTGTAAACTGGAAAGTTGGTATTGGTGGCAAGGGCAACGAAGGTGTTGCTGCTATGGTACGTCAATTATCAGGTTCAATTGGTTATGTTGAGTATGCATATGTGAAACAAGCCAAACTCAATTGGACTCAGATGCAGAATAAGGACGGTGTTTGGGTTGCACCTGATGACCTGACATTCAAAGCCGCCGCTGCGAATGCAACATGGGCAAAATCATTCTTTCAAGTTCTAACCGACCAACCTGGTAAGAATAGTTGGCCAATCACCGGTGCAACTTTCATTATCATGTATACAAAGAATGATAATCCAAAAGATGCAGAAGAAGCAGTAAAATTCTTCCGTTGGGCTTTCGCAAACGGAGACAAAATGGCAGAAGAACTGGATTATGTGCCTCTGCCGGATGATGTTGTAAAATTAATTAGCCGAGAACTTGCCAAAATCAAGTAATCAATAATAGAAACGTTTATTGGAACGCATATATTGTTCCATTAATTTCTCGACATCCGCCTCCGTCTTGGGATTACGGGAACTAATATATGCTTCCATATTGCTCTGATGTATTCTATGTGGTAATGTTAAACCTTTATAGATTGCACAGAATATTTTCTTGATTAACTTTGTCATTGTTTTCTCCTTATTAGTGTTTCTACTAATATATAGGTTTACCCAAGCGCTTCCGGGCGATTTTTTTGGAATATCAAAAAATGTCTACACTTGATTTAATTCATTCCTTAGCGATTCAGTGCACCGATCCGAATATGGATGGTTTCTACCAGTGGCAGAAAAAACGCCAGTTATATGAGATTCTGTGGGCTGTAGAAGAAGCCCTAGAGAAGTGTCCTACATTCTCTGTGGAAAAAGAATGGCTTGAAGAAAAAAATAAACTGTGAATAAGTTATTCTTTGTGATCTGTGGTAATCTGCAAGAATTCGAAAATTATGTAAGGAATAAAAATTCGGATTCCCGTGACTATCGTTATGTTTTCGATAGAAGAACCTTAATGGGCTTCAATAATCCACACGGTTGTTTCTACGGCTCTTGGAGACAGAGAGAAGATATACAAGAGATTCTGATGGATCTGATAGTGAGAACCACGAGTGGTAACAATAAAGTACTGAAGAACCTTTTAGAGGAAATTTCGAAATCCTCGTAGGAGGGCTCCGAGAAAAAAATTAGGAATTTCGAAAACCTATTCGGAGCCCCAGAAAATAAAAAATTGGAAAAAAGAGTTTGACCTGGTGGGGCTTTTTTAGCTTTTCACCATCCTATAAGCCAAAAAAAAGCAGTCGCCTCGGACTGCTTTCTGTGGTATAATCGCTGGTTATTTAATTTCTACCCAGCCCACGCTAGCACACAGCCATGCCGTACCAGGGAAAACCGAAACGATATCGCCAACCGATAATGACCGCTCTCGGCCATACTTTTCGAGCCGTTCTGCTTGGCGATAGGGGTTATTGGTCAGGTCGAAGCATTCCTCAGCTGCATCCTCACCTTCTCCATCTACCTCTATTGGAGGCATGGCGATATATTGCAGCTCTTGGAGTAACCTACGGGCAGTGCCCTCGGCGTCCTTGTAGAAATCAAAGGACGATACAGAATCAGGTGCCAGGAGAATGGTAGCGGTGGTCATATTAAGCACTCCGGGTGGTTTCAAAATCAACAGAATCACGGAGCTGCTGTAGAGATTTGGGACTCTCAGCAGCTACACGCTTCAGGACGGACATAATGTATCCGAGAGCGTAGTGGGGAGATTCCTCACCGAGCGAGCTCTTAGAACGGCGGAAGGCTTGCTTCAGCAGGGTCTCGGTAAGCTGATCAGCTTGGTCAAAGCGGTCGGTGAAGGGATTGCTCATTTCTGTTCCTTTCTTGATGCGATGGAATGCATTGTAAAGGTACCGGTGAGGATGGCAACCATCCAAGGAATACTTGACCGTTCCGGTGGGTCTGGTTGCCGTGGAGTCTGGTTTGTGTTAGGCTGCACGGTTCAGGTCCGCCACGGTCAGGTTCAGCTCACGGAGCAGCTTACGGACGGCTTTCACGCCCTCAGCCTTTCGCTTCTCGGTGGCACGTGCCTCCTGGACAGCACGCTTTGCGGCTTCGAGCTGGGCTAAAGCAGTATCCAATTGGGACTTAATTTGAGCATTAACAGAATCCAATTCAATATGCAAAGCAGACATTTTAGTTCCTTTCAGTGGATGATTTTACGGACTGGACAGAAACCACAATCACGTGGTCAATCATTTTGGCAAAGGGGGTTAGTCCGACATTAGCGGCAACCACACCTAATATAAAAAAGAATATTGCTCTCACAGCGGGAAGAAATAAGGAATAAAGGGGAGAATGACAGCCAGGGCCAAACCAATGGCACCGAGATAATCAGAGAATGTGCTTTCGTTTTTCATCATGGAATGGATTATGACAGAATCGGAAGGATTGGCAAGCGTGCTTTGGATAGTTGACCGGATTGGTCAGCCTTTTGCATGGGGCAAACCAAGAGCACGGAGACTGACAGCCTTTCCACCAAGATTATACATGGACCATTTAGCACCACCACGCCAGGTTTTTTCACCTTGCCGGGGCTTTCGTGCTTTGTATATGGTCACCAGCTGCCCTTCAGAATTGAAATATTCCGACAGAATATTGGATTTAGCCATTATCGTGGACTCTCCATTTCATACAATTCTGCTTGCTTTTCTTCGGTCAAATATCCACGGAGATATACCTCAGGAACAAACTGCAATAGTTCTTCGATGGATGAAAAATCACCAATTTGGACATCCTCACGGATTTGTTCCAATACTATATCAATCAAAGGACTCCGCATATTAATACTCCTCCTCGGTTTCTTCCTCGAAATGCTCCAGCAATTCGTCCCAATTGATGGCCATAATATCAATCATATCCTTAAAAGGACCATTCGGAAGGTTATCATACTGATATTCCAGGTCCTCACGGGCAAATTCAACATCAGCACGGGACTGCGGCTCATACCAGATATTGACCAGCCAGGTTTCGCGATTCGACCAACCATTGTAGCTCATATTGATTCCTTATCAGTTGCAGATATTAGCGAATTGAGCAAGGCGCACACCAATGTGCATACCCAAGAAAAGCGCAGCGATAATAAACCGATTATCGACCAGAAAATTTCGAATACTTGTCATTTGCATTTCCGTTTTCATCATGTTTCACAGTATACCACATTCGGACTGGTTGGCAAGCGTTGTAGGATTGTCACACCGGATTGGTCAACTATTCCATGGGGCTTGACGGGATGGGAGGATTCGGTATAATTGGCTCCAATGATTCGAACGGCAATACACGGGGGTGGACGTGGAGGCTGCATGTTATTTCCATGGCTATCAGAAGCTGCCAGTCCATTAGAATTTCCAATGGCGACTCGCTTGCCATCCTCTGTGGTTCCTGTATAGTTCAAAGCATGGACACCAAACAATATACCTTCTGTGAAGATTCCATCTCCGACCTTTTCAAGGATGCCTATGGCTCCCGACCTGGTCAGGGATTTTGGGACCGTTGGCTCGAAGCCTCCGATGAGGAGAAGCAGGCCGAATGGGACTGGCTCTGCCAAGTCCTCGAGCAAGAGCAAGCTCGGCAGGAAATCAACTACAATAGCTGCATTGCTCGGCTGGAAGAGCGTATTACCAAGCTCCAAGAGTGTGGCGCCAAGAACCGTGCCATGGCCATCCGGTGGCTGGATGATGCTTATGATACCGGCGGCGATATCAGTTTCCTGGAATGGCACCTCGGCGTGCCGTACGGCTACCTCAAGGGTTACAATTGACCCACCAGTCCGGTCTACAATGGCCGGCTGGTTGCCAGACCTCTCGGAATGGGTATAATACACCCATAGCAATCGGTAGCCGGAGCTCTAATCCACCCCTGCCCACCGTAGACCGACCGCCGAGCACGTTTGGACCATTGTATCATACTTTTCGAATGCTTGGCAACCAGTAGGAAAAACCACACGGACCGGTCAACAATGGCTTGCTATCCTCTGTGGCACCTGTATAGTCCACTGTATCGGTTCAATAATCAACTGGAGATTATATGGTTACCCGTGAAGCAATGGATATTGTATCTAAATTCGGAATCTATGTTAATGCTGATTCCTTCCTAGATTGTATTGAAAAAATGGATATTGCGTACCATAATGGTACTTTGACCGATATCCAGCGGATTGCATATAATATTGTAATTGGTGAAATGGAAGAGTTTTTCGCACCGGTTTCTGAATATAATTAAAATATTTTGTGATGCCGTGCAGAAACTAAGTCCCATTATAACCCAAAACTTACATAATACCCCCATGGATTCTCGCATTATATCGCTGGTATAAATGCACTCCCTATATCCTGCGAAAATCCACGCGACACTTTCCGACACTTTTTGACACGAAAACGGCAGTTTTCTATTCTTTTTATTCTATTTCAAGGAAATATATGAAACATTATGGTATGTTTTCGGCAACTGGTAATGAGGTGGTACATTCCATTGTATTATCAGCATTGAAGCTTCGGTTAGATTGGGATTCTGTAATGATTCTATTGCGGAATCTATCTAAGGTACATACATTCGAAGAATCTATGGATACTGCGGTACGTGAAGCGGTATGGATGGAATTGGAATCTATGTACGATTCTATGGATTATTGATATCGAGAGGTTGAATATATGAAGATGCCATTTGATTGTATTGTTGGTACTGAATCGGAAGTAATTCGGAATCCATTTTCTGGTGAATCAGTGAGGTTGACTCCTGAAGCGGTAGCAGTATATGATACCTTAATGGGTGCTCAGCATTTTGGAGATTGGAAAACGGTACGGAAAGGATTGGATTGGTTCCGTAAGCATTTCCCTGAAGAATATATGGTGTTATTGGATTGATAATATGTGGAATTATGAGGGATTGGTAGTGGAAGGTAAATATCTTGGCGATATTCCTGTGCGGGGAAAGGTAATGCTTTCTCGTGTGCAATATGGTGGGCAAGTATCTCACCATATTCTACTGGATAAACCTATCGAAGTATATGGTTCGGTACGGGAAACTGTAATTGTCGAACATAAATGGATTGAATATGTTAGTAGCCGATAACATGGATAATCGAATTCATGAATGATAAATTGGAAAATCTAATGTACCAGGCAGGCCTAACAGCTCAAGGTTGTTGGGATAATATGGACGAATATGACCATGCGGCGATTCAAAAGTTTGCCGAATTGATTATCCAAGAATGTGCTCAGAAACTAGAAAATGATGGTATGGTCGAAGTCGCCATGGAATTAAAGTGGCATTTTGGAATTAAATCATGAATATCTACAATTACCTATCTCCTCCCTGGGAAACCTCCATCTACAAAGGTATTCCCATTTCTAAACTCAAAGAATTTCAAAAGATTATGCGGGATGCAAAATGCAGCGTCCAAATTCGATTCCGTGGACCTAGGAAACACCGGTTCGATTCTTGGGTGAATAAATCAGGGCATTGCCTAAAAAAAGATGCCGTTTCTTTTGCGGTATACTGGAGATAATACCATGAATTATAGAAGCTTTGTAGTATTGTATCGTATCGAATCCATTATGTCACCATTGGATGCACCATTCGGTATGATAGTATCAGCCGATAATGCTGGACACGCGGAGGAACAATGCATTAATAACTATCCGGATGCCGATGTAGTATGGGTATTTGACGGTAATAATTACCACGCAGCACTGGAAGATTATTATACCCTTCCGTAAACTGGTATACCACTACAATAGGGGCTTGACAAAGCCCTTTTTTTGGTCTATACTATCGGTGTAGACAATCAGAATAGAAATTATGGAATATACCTTCTCCGAAATTGAATTGCTCCAATATGATAAGGTCCACGACCGGTATGGTCCAAGGGGTACCTTTGCAGTATATCTCGGTAAATCACCAGAGGATACTCAATCCTTGGTTACTGAGGACGTAGAGGACTTTATTATCTCCTTTATGAATCAATTTAATCACCAAATCTATCGTAAATTCTAAAATGAAAAACATCCTGCATATTACCGAGGAAGTGTTTACTGACTCACGGATTAAATTCACGGTCAAAGTACCGAAGCCATATACACGGAAACCCATTAAACCAAGGCAAGCACATAAGCTGGCAACTCGGTATACCCGTAAATCTAAACACAAGCAGGAATATGGAAATTTTGCGTGAAACTACAGTATGGTCCACGGGTTATAAAGTACCCAACCATACCTATATTCTCGATGGTTCTAAACTGGTTGGTTATATCCAAGAAGGTAAGACAGAACCATTTATGTTTAAGATCCCACAATCGTTTTCCAAATCTGGTCGGAAATTCGAAAAGGTGGGTAACCTGAAAGTATTCCGTGAACTGATGCAGAAAACGGTATCGAATCGCCGTCAGGTAATTGGTTCAAAAGGAAATATCTATACCGTGGATGATTCGGAGGGTACCTGTACCTGTGCAGGATTTACCTATCGTGGTACCTGTAAACACCTAAAGAAAGATTAATATGGACAAATGCACCGTTTGTCGGAAAGATATAGTCCCGAATTGTGATTGGAACCAGGGTAAATGCCCACACCGAGAACCGGTGGCACCACGGGATATAGCCTTTACCATTGTATGGATGATCGCCGTACTATTTACGGTGGTATTAATCACTAACCTATATTTTAGATTTTTCTAGAATGATCGTTTCAAATTATAGCCGTGCACCATTATATGCACAGTTATATCCTGTATTATCAATTAAAGCCCTCGAATATGGTTATTCCTTGGGTATCCATGGCACAATGCAAAGGGATTTGGACCTTATTGCAATACCATGGGAAGAAACTGTAAAATCTCATATTGAGTTATTACAGGCTTTTGAAACCGTTACTGGCGGTAAATGTGCACCGAGAACCTCAAAAAATGGTATGGTAATTGGTCCTTATGAACCCGTATACAAACCACATGGTCGATTGTCTTATATTATCGCATTATCTAAACAAGGTGCATTAGGACCATATATTGATATATCCGTTGTACCAACACAACAGAATGGTTGACCAATCCGGTCAACCTCTTGCCATTCCTGTGGATGTCCGCCATAATCCAACCATTGTAATTCGAAAGGACTTTCTATGTCACGCATGAGCAATATGGTTCTTGAAATTGAGGAAATGCTGTATAATGGTCATACACCCGAAGAAATTGCAGAATCGCTGAGTATTCCTGTGCGTTGGGTATTTGAAGTGGAAACCAATATGTCGGAGTTTTCCGAACCTAATGATGGTTTTCTATCCGATGCCGAAGCGGATGCCGATGCATTGGCTTCGGCTGGTTGGGGTACGGACGAAGATTATGTAATGGATAATGATTATTTTGATGGAGAGTTTTAATTGTCGAAGTTTATGGACCATACCCATCCAGATGCATTTCTGGATTGGCCTACACTAGAACCATTACCACAATATGGTAGGGTTTTTCGGTGTTATAAGTGCAAAGGGCATGGTGGTTGGAATCTAGCCATTAATTCTTATCCTCTCCATAATAGGGAAGATACTCCCGAGAATCGCCACACATATTCTCATTATCGCACCATGTGTGGTGTTTGCTGGGGTTATGGTTATAATCATGAGGAAAATCCATGTGACCATTCCCTAGTATTTTCAAGAAATATTGGTCGGTGTTTAAATGAATACACCTGCACTAAATGTGGTGCAATTCAACAAATTGATTCTGGTGATTAAGGAGTAATTATGGGACTCGATATGTATTTGTATGCTCGGAAATCTTTTTCTGATTATCGTCCAAAAGAAAAAGAAATCTCGACCAAAATTAAAGAATTGGTTGGTTTTCCGGAAGATTCAGACCATATGATTATAATGGCTGAAGTAATGTATTGGCGAAAGGCAAATCAAATTCACCAATGGTTTGTCGAAAATGTCCAAGATGGTAACGATAATTGCGGAGAATATTATGTTTCCCGTGATGACATTGAGAAACTTATATTAGCCTGTGATACTGCATGGACTAATAAGGATTCTAGTATTTTGCCTCCAAAATCTGGATTCTTTTTTGGCAATACGGAAGTGGATGACTGGTACTGGGAAGAAATCCAAGAGACCTCCAAGCGCCTCCGTGCGATCCTGGATGATCCTATGCTCCAGACCTCAAGCCTATACTACAGCTCTTCCTGGTGATTGTTGCGCAAAAACAACAATAGTTGACCGGTTTGGTCGGTTATGTGGAAAGTGCTTGACAGGACCTAGGACTCCTGTATACTCTGCTTTATCGATTGACAAGGACGCATATGAAACTGCTCTCTACCGGTAACCCCAAAGTGCTCAAGGGCATGGCCCAAGGTTATAACACCTATATCCTGCACCTGGCGCCTGCCCAATTGTCTGGTTATGAAACCTGTGCAAAGCGGACGGCTGGTTGTACCGCCGCCTGCCTTAATTTGGCTGGTCGTGGTGGTATGTTTAAGCGTGGTGAATCTACCAATGTAATTCAGCAGGCTCGTATCCGTAAAACCAAGATGTTTTTCGAGAATCGTGCAGAGTTTATGGTGCAATTGGTCGCCGATATTGAATTGGCGATTAAGCAAAGCAAGCGCCTTGGTCTTATTCCCGTGTTTCGCCTGAATGGTACTTCCGACCTTGCATGGGAAAAGTATTCTGTTATTCGCAATGGTGTAGAATATATGAATATCTTCCATGCATTCCCTGATATTCAGTTCTACGATTATACCAAGATTCTTGGTCGCAAAATCAACCATATTCCCAATTACCATTTGACCTTTTCTGCCGCTGATGGTAATGATAGTGAGGTTGCCAAGGCGATTCTCCAAGGTTATAATGTGGCCATGGTGTTCGGTATCAAAAAGATCCAACCGATGCCTGAGAATCACATTATCAACTATACTGGCGGTGCAAAGGTTATGCCAGTTTTCAATGGTGATGATTCTGACCTGCGTTTCCTTGACCCCAAAGGTGTGGTTGTTGGTTTGTACGCAAAGGGTAAGGCCAAGAAAGATACCAGTGGTTTTGTGAAGTATCCCACCATTATGTTGAAGGCTGCTTAATATGGCAAATTATATTAAATCTGGTGACCCCGAAGTAAGTGGTTTGTATCGTATTGACCGTGGTGCACAAGGTATTGCATACCGTTATTATGATGCAAAAGAAAAGAAATGGTCGCGCCCTAGTTATGATCCTTTTGAAGCAAATGAATTGAAAGGTACAGAACCAATTGTTGGTTTCTTTCCTTGGCTTGGTCCTCTTAATTTGAAACCAAAGCGAGAGGTAATACCTGAACCTGTACCTAAGAAGCGTGGTCGTCCTAAGAAAAGTGAGGTTATTAAAATGGAAAATCAAATGATGGGTAGTGATGTTGCACCCGTGAAGCCTTCGAAGCCGGTTAAGCCTTCGAAAACTAAGACTAAAGATATTGCTGATGGTACTATTTTCTTTCGTACCGACCGCAATAAATGGGTTGCAGTATGGGGTGGTAAACAAGAAGCCGCACGTGATACTGCTGAAGCCTGCGTGAAGTTTCTTACCAAGAAATATGGTGTATCTGGTACTGTAATTGACAAGTCAAACTAAGAGAGGTTGAAATTGCGTACAAAACAAATTATCCGCGGTCTCAAGAATAGCCAAAAGCTCCGTGTAATTGTCAACGGTGTTGGTTTTCATACTACGGTTCAAGGTATGACCGAGATGGTATTCCGTGACCAAAGGGTAGCCGTATGGAATGCCCTGGATCAAATTGTGCGCGAAAAACTTAAAGGTGTTGGTAGTCGTACAACATTTTATGATGATAAAATGCAGCCAATTTATATTGATTATCAGGTAGATTTAGTATGAATAAAAGGGTGCAAAGATTAATTGATGATTATGTTGAAACGATATTCATTGTAGTATTGTTTTCACCTATCTGGATTACAATTGGTGTTTTTATTTGGATAGTATTGAGTAATTTATACAATTATACTTTTGGTTAGGATTATAAATGTTTGGTTTCTTTATTGGTGCTTTGTTGGCTTTGCTTGTGAGTTTCTTAGAATCTTATTTTAGATTGGTAAAACGGTGAACGAACGAATTAGAGAACTTGCTGAACAGGCTGGCTTTGTCGATAAGGGTAACAATATTACTGCTTATATGAATTTTGACCACGAAAAGTTCGCCGAGTTAATTATTCAAGAATGTGCCGATTATATTCGTACCAATTATGATAGTTGGGATGCAGAACCATTGGCATTTAATATGGAAAAAGATTTTGGTCTGCACGGAGATTATGCATGAAGAATGAAATTCATATTTCACTTGTTCATCTAGAGCATATTGTCCGTATTCTAAAAGAAACTGAGAGCCGCCACTGTACCTTAACTCAAGAAAATAATAATGGTTACTATTCAACTGATGTTGAAGTATTTTTGAAGTTTAATGATATTGTCGGTACTTTCCGTGTCAATATTGAAGATGAGAATAATTGTTAATGAATAAATTGTTATTTGATTTGATTCAAAAATCTGAGGTGCCTATTACTCATTTGCGAGCATATCATGGGCATATTGATTTGGAAAAATTTGCTCAACTGATTATCCAAGAATGTGTGAATTCTGTAAATGATACTCCTTTCGGGTATAGAGATTATCGGAATCAAATTGAAGAATCTATGCGTAACGCCTGTGCATGGAGTATTAAAGATAAGTTTGGAGTAAATGATGAAGAATAGGTATGGTGATGAGTATGATTTCATTCCCGTAAATGAAAATACTTATGAATTCAAACATTCCAGCAAGTATGCTCGATATGGTGGTCTAGAAAATTCAGTAGATATGAATAGTCTTGGTTTTGTAGACCCTTCAGGTGGACCTTTTGTATCGCCCGGTTTTGATATCAAGGGTCGAAAGGTTACGAAGATTTATATTAGCGAAGAAAAGAAGATTCTATTAGAGGTTGAATGAGTATGTGTGATAATATAGTTGTAATTGCCACACTGGTACTTTCTTTTATATCAACTATATTTGTTGGTGCTATATTCTATATCATCTATAAAGAATTTAGGAATCACCCTGTAACACCAGATAAGGTAGAGCCAAGGTTATGATAGAACTCTTTAATTATTTAATGTTGGCATTCTGTACCTTTTTTACTGCATATTGTTGGAATCAGGCCGATAATCATGAAATTTGGTCTGGTCGTTGGTGGTATGATATATTCTGTTCAGCACTAAATGCTGTATTCGTAGTGAGTATTGGAAGTAAATTGTTTTTATGAGATTTAAAAGCGAATCAAAGTGGACCAAAATTCACCGTCAAAAGGAATGGCATGATTGGTTCGCGTGGTATCCTGTCCGTATACATGATGAAATTGTATGGTTGGAAACTGTGCAACGGAGGCGACCAGAAAACCTTGATTGGTGGTATAGGATTAAAAAATGACCGATAAGAAAGCATGGGAAGAATATATGAATTCCCCCGAAGCCAAAGCAATATCTGATGCATTTGCTGAAGGAGAAAAACAACAAAAAGAAGATGAAGATTCTTTTTGGAATTCATTATCATATGAACAAAAACAATTGGCCTTTGGTGCGGTAGTTCGCCGTATTGTGCAAGGCGATATTGTAGACAAAGGTTCATACCGTTATGTGTTATATAATGTTTTCGGTTTTGGGCCTGATGCATATATTATGGGAATGAATTGTGGTTATATGACACTACACAATTCAATATTCGAAAATGAAGGAGTTAATGATGCAAGTGAATAAAGAAGAAGTATTCCGTTTTTTGGATTCTGTGCGTGAAAGCGGAGCAATTAATATGTTTGGTGCAGCACCATATGTGCAAGAATCTTTTGGTGTGGACCGAGGCGAAGCAAAAAAGTTACTATTGGAATGGATGGATACTTTTGCTGAGCGTATGAAGAAAGGCGAGGTGCAAGCATGACTTTTATGTTTGTTTGTTTATTTGTAAGTATTGTTGCAGCAGTTGTTTCTTATATGGATTTTAAAATTGGTAACAATATGATGGCATGGTTTGCCGCATTTATTTCGATACTTAATTTTGCTGCATTTCTTAACTTAGCATATCATCTAAAATGAATAAGAGAATCAAAGAACTCGCTGAACAACAAGGTTTAATCGGTTCTAACTATCTAATTTCCTCACAGGAACTGGAAAAGTTCGCCGAGTTGATTATTAATAATTGTATTGAAGCTGTAAATAATACTGGTCTTACTGATGTATATACAACTTATGATTTGTCATTGGTTAAATCAACTATTGCAAAATCAATCGAATCAATTCAAAATAAATTTGGAGATTAATTGTGGATAAAGTAATTCGGGATGGTATGGTCGCTGTATTGTATTCTCCTGGTTTTGGTGCAGGATGGTCTACCTGGGCTGACTATGACATTCGGGAACTCGTCCTATTCGATCCTATCGTGGTGGAGTGGGTAGAAAAGGGTAAGATTGGTTCTGTACCCACAGAACATTATGGTGAATATTTCTACGCTGGCGGCGCAGAAGATTTGGTAATTGAATGGTTGCCTGTCGGCACTAAATTTATTATCCATGAATATGATGGTTCAGAATCACTTCGAACCATGGATAATATTCGATGGCACACCGCATAATTCTTATTTTTAAATAAGAAAAAGAAAAGTGTTGTTTTAAAACAACAATACTTGACCAATCCGGTCAACTACGGTTGACACCACTACCACCTCTGTTATACTCCTCTTATTGATTGATAAGGAGATTCGTTATGCCCCGTGGTGTTCCTAAGTCCGGTTTTCGTATGACCAAGAAGCGCATGGCTGCTCAGGCAGGCGCCTCCGTGTCTTCCACGCCTGTTCCTGTGGTTGAGTCGCGCTTCAGTATCAATGAGCGTTTTGGTTTCGTTTCCGACATGGTGATGATGCTCGCCAACGGTGACCAAGCCTCCGTGGTTGTGACTGGTCCTGGCGGTCTTGGTAAGTCTTATACTGTTACTAAGACCCTCACCGATGCCGGTTTCATGGACTTGTCCTTGGTTGACGACCTGCCCTATGGTGGTCGTGTTAACACGGAAAAGTCCTTTACTGTTATCAAGGGTTATTCTACTCCTAAAGGCCTGTACCGTACACTGTATGAGCACCGCAACGGTGTTATTGTGTTTGACGATTGCGATTCTGTGCTCAAGGATCCTGTTTCACTGAATCTACTCAAGGGCGCTCTTGATTCTTATTCTCGCCGTATTATTTCATGGCGTGCCGATATCCGTGATGATGACCTGCCCACCTCGTTTGAGTTCAAGGGTCGTGTTATCTTTATTTCTAATCTTGGCTCATCTCAAATTGACCAGGCCATTATCACTCGCTCGATGGCTGTTGATTTGTCCATGAATCCGCAACAAAAGATTGACCGTATGCGTCATCTTGTTACTGATTCACGTGAGTTTATGCCTGAGTTTTCCATGCAACACAAGCTCGATGCTTTGGTTTTGATTGACAATCTCAAGGATCGTGTCAAAGAGCTGTCGCTTCGTACTCTTATTCAAGTTACTAAGATTCGTAAGAGTGCAGGTGCCAATTGGTCTAATCTTGCAGAATACACTATTTGCGGCTGAGAGGTCGATTTTTATGTCTAGACTATGGTTTAACATTCGATTTGGCACATACCATTGGCAATGGGGTCCGGATGGTATGTCTTGGAAAGAAAACCCAGCGCAGGCGGCATGGCGCCGCTGTATGCCACAATCTTGGAGACGATTCGCCGTTTATACTTTTTTTGGAAGGCACTTTTAATCATGGAAAATATTCACTACACCGTTTCGCATGAAGAAATTCTTAATGATACAAATCGATTGCCGATTACTCGACTGTTGGCGATTGACCTGAAGAAGAATCCATATAAAACGATTGGTGATTTCATTTCAAAAATCAATGAGTATGATTTGCAGACCTTGGTCGAAAAAGTAAATGAAACAACAGAAACAAAAGAACCCGATCCAGATATTCTATTGATGTCGATTATGTTGGCAGTTGCTGAAGGTGTCGATTTTGACTTGGACCTTGAATCTGTCACTAAATGCCATAACTATCTAATGAATTTTATTATCATTGAATCGTTGGGTCGAAAGGGATTGGTCAAGGTTCACCACAAGAATATGTCTTTTGGTGATGATTATAATGATAAGATTATTGTAGAGAAAATCGCCTAGATAGAGCTATACACTTTCAAGGAGCGCCCAATGAGTAGTGAAGAATTTAAAATCAAAAATAGTCGGCGCAGACAGAGAGATGAGAATGCTTGTAAGCGCCAAGCAAAACTCGCAGAACTAGGTGGTTTTACTGAAAAAGAATTTGGTTCTAATCACCGTTTCAGTAAACACCATGCATTAAACTGTGGTAATCCTAAATGCATCATGTGTTCAAATCCTAGGAAAATCTTTAATGAACTTACCATCCAAGAAAAAAGAATGTACCAGGATATGGACGGTAAAGAATAGTGTTGTATTTTTGCAAAATGGTTGCCAACCAACCATAAGTTTGTTATACTGTAGTCTTTGAAATGTTGGAGTGAATCTATGAGTCTGAATCGTAACGGTCGTGCATTTGTGCTCGCAGCCGAAGAAAAGTTTGGTGTTGGTGCTGTTGTCACCCGCGACAACATTGCTTCAGTTGTTGAGGAGCGTGGTGTTCCCTATCCCCATTGGTTGGTAACCAAGTCTGAATATCGCCAAGACCGTGGTCGATACCGACTACCCGATATTGGTACCCGACAAGTTGCAAAGCCTGAAGTGAAACAAGAATCTGAAACTGAAATGGCTTTGGCTGCACAGGTTGTGTCTTTTCGTCAACCTAAGTTGATTGATGAGTCCGATTCTTCAATTCCCGCAAAGTATCCTGATTATGTTCCCTTTGGATTTTTTAAAGACCTTTCTCGTATTATCAAATCTCGGATGTTTTATCCTGTCTTTATTACAGGTCTATCGGGAAATGGTAAAACACTCATGGTTGAGCAAGTTTGCGCAGAGTTGCAGCGTGAATGTATTCGTGTTAACATTTCGATTGAAACTGATGAGTCTGATCTACTCGGTGGTCCTACTCTTGTTAACGGTAATGTCGTTAATCGTGATGGTCCTGTTATTCAGGCAATGAAGAAGGGGGCAGTCCTTCTGATTGATGAGGTCGACCGTGGTTCTAACAAGCTCATGTGCTTGCAAGGTATTCTAGAAGGTAAGCCTTACTACAATAAGAAGAACGGCGAACTGGTTACACCAAAGTCCGGTTTCACCGTGATTGCGACCGCGAATACCAAGGGTCGTGGTTCTGATGAAGGCCGTTACCTGTCACAAATTCTTGATGATGCATTCCTCGAGCGATTCCCGATTACTGTAGAACAGGATTATCCTGATATCAAGACAGAGAAGAAGATTCTTGCACCTCTGATTGATGATGGTGAATTCGTTGAGTATCTGGTACAGTGGGCAGATGTTGTGCGCCAATCTTTTGCTCAGGGTGCTGTTGATGAAATCATTTCTACTCGCCGTCTGGTGCACATTGCAAAGGCCTTTGAAATCTTTAAGGATCGTATGCGAGCAATTGAATTGTGCGTTTCTCGTTTTGATTCTGAAACCAAGAGTGCATTTCTTGACCTGTACAGCAAGGTTGATCCTAAGGTAAATCCTGCGGTTGAAACTGTAACGCCTGCTGCACCGACCACACCCGAAGAAATTCCGTTCTAAGTGGTAAATGACCGAGAACTGGTTGCCAACATTCCAGTTTTCGGTTACAATCCATAATGTTGGACTTTATTATTTGTTTTTGAAAGGTTATGATTATGTCTAATGTTATTCGCAAAGGTAAGCAAAATCGTCACGAAAAGATTACGCAGGTTCTCCTGTCCGGTAAACCTGTGTCGCCTGATGAGATTCGCCAGGTGTTTGCCGGCACCGACCAAGAAAAGGTGATGTATCGCCTGAGCACCAACATCTATAATATTCGCCTTGATGGTGGTATTATCAAGGTGCATAAGAATGGTCGTACCGTGACTGCATATCAGCTGGTGAACTGTGATGAGTTCAATGCTGAAGGCCGTTATATCGGTAAGCAAAAGGTTGCAGCAACACCTAAGGTTGTGACTGAAACTGTAACTGAAGTCCAAGAAGTAGAGACCGTCTAACATGAGCACAATTGTTTATAAGGGCGTTCGATTTCACTGTGAACCTGGCGTAAACATCCTTGTACACAATGACCGCCTTGAGGTGATTGATTCTGCACCTTCTTTCAACAGGAAGAAAGTAAAGACCACTACTCGCGAACCGATGAAATCTTCTTCTGGTACTGTATCTTCTCTTTTGCGTGATGGTCTCACCAAAGTTGGGTCAACGGTTGAAGTGAAGTCCAAGTCCGACCGTGCAATTCGATCCTTTGTTGGTCGAATGGGTTGGTCCAGTTCTGTTAAAAAGATTCGTGACGGGGTATTTCAAGTCACACGCAATGCATAAATCATGGCTGGTATATTTTCCACAAATTCCACAATATCAGGTGTGGTTTCGACAACCGGTTTTATTCAAGAGAATTTGAATCCTATTCAGGGTCAATGTGTCACAATTACTCATCATATTAAAACACATGATACATTATATTCCACTTTACATGAAGATGAAATCAAACGAATACTTGTTAATAAATTGGCCGAAGAAATGTATCGGCAAAATGCAATTGAATTCACAAAGTCTGCTGATCCAAGAACAGATGAAATTGTATTAAAGGCTCGTATATTCGTTGTGCCTGATGACCAAGTAAGAATGCTTCGAACTGCAAAGGTAATAAAATGAAAAAGTTATTTCTTGTTGAAACGGTGAGCATTTTCCGCCAGCGGTATGTTGTTGAAGCTCTTGAAGAAGATCATGCTCTTGATGAAGTTGTAATGAATGTGAATGGTAATTACAATGATGAATGGCAAGAATTTTCACAGAAACATATTGATGAGGTAATCACTTCGAGCCGTGAAATCAGTGAGGATGAATACCTAGATATATTTGATAAGGACAATGATTATCTGTGTGCATGGCCAGATTATCAGAAGTTCCGTTTTATTAATCGAATTGATTATGAGGATGAAAATGGCAACAAAGAAAAAGACCGTCAGCAAGGATTCGACACCTTCTGAAAAACCTGCGCGTAAAACAAAAACAAAAGTAACTTGGCCACAAATTACTGTAGGCACACATCTCACCGTTAAAACATGGGAATGTGGTTATACTGAACTGATATGGGATGATGCGGCCCTGCTGCGTGAAGTACAAGAAGCAACAAAATGAAAATCTATCTCTCAGGTTATCGTAATCATTGGATTTCTCCATACACAATTTTGGAGAAAGTTTGCTTTTGGGAAAAAGACAAAGATGTTTTCTATAACCTAGAGGATAAGCCTGACCATAAGTATGAGAAGTGGATTAATTTTCTAAATCCAATTTGTATTGCATGGCAAAAATTTTTGGACTTTGTACATCCTCGCATCACTTATGTGAAGATTGACCATTATGATACTTGGAATATGAATGATCGGCTTGCGTTGATTATTCTACCAATGTTGAAGCAATTACAGAAAACAAAACATGGTTCACATCATGTAGAACTTGAGGATGTGCCTGAACATTTGCGTACAACTAATCATGAAGAATATGATTCACAGGAATCATTTGAATTCTACCATGAACATAAAGTAAAAGAAGGTGACCACGATTTACATGCTCGATGGGATTGGGTTCTCGGTGAAATGATTTTTGCATTTGAACATCTAGTTGATGATTCTTGGGAAGAACAATATCGCTCAGGTGAAATCGATTATAAGAGTGTACCATGTGCATGGGATGAAAACGGTAAGCCGACAATGTATCGTATGGAAAATGGACCGAATCATACATATGAATGTGATTATGACGCCATTCAAAAGATTAATGAACGCATGGAAAATGGTTTTAGGTTGTTTGGTAAATACTATCGTGGACTTTGGGATTGAATATGAGATTTTGGTTGATTTGGGCTCGTGCAACAAATCATTTGATGGGTAAAACTGATGATGATAAACCAGATATTCCTATTCTAACGCTGCGTGAAGCTCATGTTGCATTGGCACTTAGAACATTTTGGGTAATCATTCATGTAATCACCTGTCTGTTCATTATTGCAAACATTATAAAGAATTGGTAAAGTTATGATTGAATCAGTGAAGTTTATGCTTAATGATTTCATCCTTGTGGTCGAAGAACTGCGGCGCCTGCAGGGACTCAACGCCGAACTGGTAGAGGCGCTGCGCGGTTTGTCTGATGAAGTCGAACATTTTGGTCTCCATCATCCGGGTGGCAATAGCAACTGGTGGCCGGTCGATTTGGAAAAAGCCCGCGAGGTTCTGGCGAAAGTAGAAGAAAGTAAATGAGTGAAGAAATGAAAGCCAAACGTGAAATGGAATGGTGGGAACATTACCCGTTACACAAGTGGTGGTGCAATGATTACTGTCCTTTGGTGCCACGATTCAAGTTCCGACCAGGTGATGAGTATAATGCAAACAATTGGAGTTTTCATTGGTTAATTTTCAGTATTTGGTCAATGGAACATTTCTCTTTTGGTGTTGATGCTGGCCTAAATTTTGATGAAGTTTATATTGGTGCCATTTTTCCGTATCTCCGTGTGGTAATTGGTGTTCGACATATGTGGTCACAATGGCAAATGAAATTAACACAAACATTGCGCCGTAAACCAGCATTAAAGAATGATAAGGGCGAATACAATTGAAAGAAACCCGTGAAGAAATGATGGATCGTTTAAAACGACAATATGAACAATCGATTGTGGATTGGAAAGAATACTACTGTTCAAAACAAGATTATGATTTTTTGGATGAAGATGGTTATCCAACTGAAGATGCCCTCGACTTAATTGAAAAGTGGCATTTCTCTGATGCAAAAGGATGGTTTAAGTTTATTCATTCTATTTGGCACTTTGCAAGTTGGGGGTGGGGTGAAAGAGAAGAACCTCACGAATATAAAGAAAATGAAAAAGTATACCGTTATCACATTTCCACTGGCGGTTGGTCAGGTAATGAATCAATCATTCATGCCATGCAGAAAAATGAAATGATGTGGCATTTAAATTGGGTACAATCTCGCCGGGGTGGTCATTACATTTTCGAATTAAAGGAGTTTGACGATGAATAATTATGAAAAACATGCATGGCTCGAATTCAAAGCCGCAGGTTGGGTTGATGAAAATAATCAATTCAAAGATGGAATGCAAGAAGCAATTTGCAAACATGTATTGGAACTACTGAATGTATTCCATGGTGAGGGCCATTCGGGTTCTTCAGCACCATATGCAATTAATCTATTTTCAAAACTTGCTAAGTTTGAACCTGTCGCACCACTAACGGGTGAAGATTGGGAATGGACTGATGTTGCTGAATATAATGGCAGTCCAATGTGGCAAAACAAACGTTGTAGCCATGTATTCAAAGATGAAAATGGCGCATATGATATTGATGGTATTGTATGGTATGATTGGTATACCGATCAGGAGACTGGCGAGAAATCTAAATCATATTTCACCAATTTTAAAAGTCGGGTGCCAGTAACTTTTCCATATGTGCCTAAAACTGAACACAAGGAATGGGTAGATGCCGAAGAAAAAGAAGGAACCTGAATTAAGTCTGGATAATTTTCCAACACAACAACTAAAAACTAAAAACGCAATATACTTTTATATGAACACTTATAAACCCAAATACTTCCTAGGTGATCCTGTAAAAGGTGAATATGAAGGTATCAAGTGGAAGGGTACCGTGGCTAACGATACATTGGTATCCGAGGAAGAAGGTCCATATGTTTTGGTGTTCTTGGATGAGCCAATAGTGCTTGCCAATGAAGAACGAACTGTGTTAAAATTAAACCACGATCAACTTAAACCAATTAAATAATGATTTCTTTGATACACTACATTTCATCAACTAAACGATTGGATGAGTGCAACAAAACTATTCTGATGTTAGGTGGTTCTTTATACCACGATGATAACATTCCAATGCAAATTGCTGCTCAACGTGAAATGATTAAGCGTGAGGTTGAATATTACGAAGAACAGGTAAAACTACTCGGCATCTTTGCTTTTGTTTTTGTTTTAGTGGCAATTTTTGTGATTATAACTATGATTCAATTTGGAGTTTTTAAATGATTAATGCGATTGTAAATTTGGTGAAAAAGAATTATAAAGATTGGTTGATTATTGGTCTTGGTATTGTCGTTGGTCTGAATTATTATGTGGATAACTACTTAGTCCCACCTGATGTAAAAGATTTCAAAGATGGTGTACAAAATCATCTAGTTTGGTCAATTAAAGGTGAGTGTTATTTCGTGCGTCCTGAATCAGAAAAAACTGTTTATTTGATTCGTGTTGTTGATTGTGATAAAAAGTAAGGAGAAAATTATGTCTTTGTTTGTTGAAGTTGATTCGATTGAAAAGGGTTGCCCTGTAATCGTTAATTTGGATCAAGTAGTTGAAATTGCACCTCTTGTTGATGGTGGTTGCGCAATCTTTTTTACTGATGGTGCAGGTATGAATTCTAAATCTGCAATGCGTGTTTCGAATGAGTATAGTGAATTCAAGCAATTCGTATTGCAAACTGTATCAGCAAAAGATATCGAACAACGGTTTCCCACTAAGAAGAAAACTGCCGCTGTAGATATGGAGATTCCTAAATTGTGAGTGAGTGATGAACGACCTTTTTATCGGACTATTCGATTGGATTAAAGATGATTTTAAGTCTCATCGCTTTAGGTTTGCTGTTGAGTTTGTTGCTTGGGCAATATCTATTGGTTGCTCAATTGCAATGGCATTCACCGCACCCAATCCGCCTCTACTTGTTTTATATCCTCTCTGGATTAGTGGTTGTGCTATGTACGCTTGGGCTGCATTTACTCGCCGTTCATTTGGAATGTTGGCTAACTACATGCTATTAGTCGCTATTGATTCGATTGGTTTAACAAGGATGTTATGGAATCTTTGACTACAACAATTGCCACCAGCATTACAGCTCAGTTATAATGCTTCTAGCATACTCAAAAATAATAAATACTTAAAAAAGGAGTATGCTATGACCAATCAACACGGAAAAACATTTGAACCTATAACATGTGTATCTTGTGGCATTGAAAAACCTAGAAGATTTTTTTCTTATAATGATAGAAAAATAGGTGCTGCATCTGGTTATAGAAATATATGTAAGCCTTGTAGTAGAAACCGAAAAGAAATAGAAAAAAGAAACCGTGATTGGAAATATCGAGCAAATGAAATCATGTATATGAATGCTAAAGCTCGAGCAAAAAAAGCCGGTTTACCATTTGACATTGAAAGAAAAGATGTTATAATACCTGATACATGTCCTGTTTTGGGTATAAAACTGTTTAGAGAATCTAAAGATACGTGGCACCATGCACCTTCTATTGATAGAATAAACAACGATGGTGGTTACACTAAAGATAATATTATGGTCATGAGCCGGCGAGCAAACATCTTAAAAAAAGATGCAACAATTGATGAATTGATTATGATTGGTAAATTTTACCAAAATTTGAAGGAGAAACAAAATTAACATTTTTTATTTGTCCGAAGATGCAAAAACATGTGCAGAAATGCACTGCGACCGTCACGTGACCAAGATGATTATCGAATATTGCCAGCTCATGTCCACGGCTCACCGTGTGATTGACGGTGAAGAATACACCGACCTTACGGCCAATGGTCGTAGGATCAAACGGTGGCGCCTTCCTGATGAACGGGAATCGCAACTAATGTTGGCGTGCCATGTAAACCATCCTAGTGGTGTCTGGTGTCGAGAAAACCGTGAGAATTATTTGTGGTTGCATAGCCTGTACAAACACCTGTGTGCAGAATACACCTATCGTTATGGTAAAGTTCATGCATGTTCACGTTTGATAGATGCACTGAGCCATGCACCTAAAAATATTCCGAACGGCACTTTCTTTGCACCAACACCTGCAATGCCATCAGAACTTAAAGTTTTATCTGACAATCCATTGCCTGGTAGAAAATACGATTCGTTAAAATCTTATCATAAATACTACGTAACGGAGAAAATCCGTTTCGCAAAGTGGAAAAATCGCAATGTCCCGGAGTGGTTTCTAAATGCCAACTTATCAATTTCTTAATTTGAATACAAATGAAGTCGAAGAACATCGAATGTCATATACGGTGTTGGACGAATTTAAAGAAAATAATCCCCATCTACAGCGTTATTTCGCGCCAGATAATTTGCCCGTGTTTAGTGATGGTGGTCGTATGAGTGTACCTGGTGTTGGTCAACCTGTTAAAGCATTTGAACAGGGTGTGATTCAACGCATTAAAGAAAACGTACCCGGTAACACTTTGGCTAAAACTCATAAAACAAAACTTCCAAGAGAATGGTAAAGAAAATGCAAGTACCAGTTCTCTTTCTACCGAAAGGATCAAATGGCCAAAAAAATACCTTAGCTAACCCCGAATTCATTGTACAAAACAAGAAGAAAAAAGTAAAAATCGCCGCATTACTCAAGGGGAAAAAAGATGGTCACCAGAAAAACAACAATGAAACTAGTCGAGAATCAAGCAGAAGAAGAAAAACAAAAAACAAATAATAATTCACTTAGAATTAAATTAGACCACCTCAAAACGTTTGATCCACTAACAGAAAACCAAAAGAAATTTTTCGATGCATATAAAAGAGGCGATTATTTTATAGCATTACATGGTGTAGCTGGCACAGGCAAAACATTCTGTGCAATGTATAAAGCACTGGAAGAAGTGCTAGACAAAACAAATCCGTTTGATAAAATTATTATTGTGAGGTCTGCTGTGCAATCACGGGAAATTGGCCATCTTCCTGGTGATGTAACGGATAAAATGGAGATTTATCAACAACCATACAGGCAGATTTGTCATACATTATTTGATCGTAAAGATGCTTATCAAAGGTTGGAAGAACAAGGTCATGTAGACTTTATTTCAACCAGTTTCATTCGCGGTATGAGTTTCGATGATGCAATTATTATTGTTGATGAGATGCAGAATATGACATTTGAAGAAATTGATACTGTCATGACGCGAGTGGGTTATAGGTCTAAGATTGTCTGGTGTGGAGATTATAGACAAACGGATTTAAATAAAAAGAAGAATGATGTAAGTGGTATTTTAAAATTCTTTGATATTGCATATCACATGGATTCATTCACGAGAATTGAATTTACCGCTGATGATATTGTACGTAGTAGTCTAGTAAAAGACTATATTTTAGCCAAAATGAAATATGAAGATATGACATAATGTTTCGATATTGTACTCCAAAAGAATTACCTCAACTACAATCGGAAACTCTACCTGACGGTAGAAGGCATTATGTTACACCAGAGGGAAACAAACTTCCCTCTGTTACCACCGTTGTTGGTGCACAAAAGAAGAAAGCCATTATGGAATGGCGTAAACGGGTTGGTGAAGAAAAAGCAAATCAGATTTCACGCAAAGCCACATCTCGTGGCACCAATATGCACACATTATGTGAAATCTATTTGAACAATGAGAAACCTACTGGTGAGGTAATGCCTGATGCAAAAGAAATGTTTCTGGCTATCAAACCTTATCTTAATAAAATCAATAACATACATTATCAAGAGGTCGCATTGTGGTCGAATCAACTAGGATTGGCTGGGCGTGTTGACTGTATTGCTGAATATGAAGGTGAATTATCAGTTATTGATTTCAAAACATCTAAGAGGGTAAAGGATCGCGAGGATGTATTAGATTATTTCTGGCAGACGACAGCCTATGCTCTGATGTATGAGGAATTGGTTGGAAAACCAATCAACAATCTAGTTATTATCATGGCGGTTGAAGATTCGGAGCCATTGATTTTTAAAGAAAAAACCTTCGATCACATTGAAGGATTAGTAAAGGCCATCGATTTTTACAATAAAAGCATAAATAATAGATAATTTTTAACTTTTTTATTTAAAAAATGCCCGCACTACCAACAGGTACAATATCAATATCGCAAATAAACGCTGAGTTTGGTCGTGGCACCAGCCTCAGTTCTTATCGTGGAGTGACATGGTATACCGATTCCGGTAGTAGTGGAACATTCACATCTTCCAATCTATCGATGAGTCAATTTTGGGGTAAAAGAGCAACGCCACCCACACCAAGTTCTTCATTGACTGGCTCACCTTTATCTGGTAGTTATTTTGATGATATGGACTTTACGTTCCCGTATAATACACAGTTGATTCTGCGTTTCTATAGAAATGGAAGTTGGGATGCACAGGGAATTAATGGTTTCTATGACAGTGGAAATTGGGTTTCTCCCACAAGTAGTACAGTAGGCGACAGTTATTGGATAAGATTTACTCGGACAAGCACCATGGGATTTGGAGGAACATCAACTCCAAGTACCGGATGGTTACAATTAAACGGGACACAATTAATCTCTGTGCAGAGGTCAGGAAACGGATTGTTTGCTGGTATCTACAATATAGATTTTTCAAGCAATGGTGGTGCTTCGACACTACAAACACTATCGAATATTACAATAGCTGCAGAAGGGGTTGCTTAATATTATGAATTATAGAATCATTGAAGGATTAACTGACGATGAAGAACAAAAACGTCAATGGTTTCTTTATCAAAAAGAAAATGCAAACACAACTGCAATGTTAGTGGGCATATTCGATTCTTTTGAAGCTGCCAACACCGTACTTGCAATGAAAAAGGAAGAAGATAACTCTTAAAAGGATTTCATAAAATGAAAAAACTAATTTTAGGTTTGTTATTTTTATCCTGCATTCCTGCTTTTGCCCATCAACACCTAAATCATGGCCGGCATCACCATCATGGCCATTGGAGATACACACATAATGGTTGGAATTGGGTTGCACCTATGGTGATTGGTGGTGTAGTTACATATGAACTCACAAGACGGCCTGTTATTATTCAACAAACGCCCGTAGCACCACCTGTCGTGGTCGAAACACAAAGATGTTCACCATGGACAGAAATTAAAAATGAAGATGGCACAGTTACCGTTACAAGGACTTGCCAAGCTCAATAGAATTTGTTATACTACGTGATTATGGTTGTACGAAGCAACTAGAAACGTGTTCTGGACGGGGCTTCGAAGCCCCCATCTCCACCAAAAGCAATCTAGTCAGCACTGTGGGAAGCGCAGATAGACAATACTAGAACAAGGTTCGAATCCAAACTAGATTGTTTTTGATGGGGATGAAATGGTTTCGACAGGGCAAAGAGTACAGAAGTGGACAACTCGACACAGAGAGTCGTTAAAAGTAAATCAACTAAATGCAAACGATGAAAAGTTCGCATTGGCAGCCTAAACGCTAGCCTAGGGTTTTGGTGGTTGGACCTCGTAACAGAATCAACCACCACTATGTTCAACAAACGGAGAAAAAATGAAGAAAACTCTAATCGCAACTTTACTTTCTTTATCTGCTGCATCCAGCTTTGCTGCTAGTTATGTTTCGGTTGATGTAGATCATGTTTCTGGACGGAACGGTGGTCTTGATAGCAAGGCACAATACGTTCGTGCTGGTAAAGAAATTGGTGGTATTCAGTGGGGTGTACAAGACCGCACTGCAAGACTGTCCAATGGTACTGTGATCAATAGCTTGGAGTTGACAGCAGGCAAATCTTTTGGTGCTGTGCAACCATTCATTGGTTATGGTCATGATAATGGTGGCGGTGTGGTACAACCATTTAATTATGGTCTAGTTGGTGTCACAACTGGTATGAAAGTTGGTCCTGGTTTCATGTTGGTGGGTGCAAAGACTCGCTTAATTGAAACTAAGGGTGATCCAAAACAAACTGTTGTGTTCGGAACATACTCAGTTCCTGTCACGAAAAAGATTGCACTGAATCTGAATGTCAGCCAGAGCAATCAGACAATCCAAGAAAACGCTGCTGGTTTAGGCGTTAAAGTAAACTTCTAATTCTCCGGAATTAGCTTGTTGGGAGGCGGACTTGTTCCGCCTACTCACAGGAGGTACATAATGAAAAGATATCTAGTGATTGCCCTATTGGCAGTCTTACCAAATCTTTCTTACTCCAAATCAATAATCGCAGAAAAAATTGCCGAGAATTTCAACGAGCAATTAATGTGCATGGCTCGAAATATTTACTTTGAAGCTGGTTCAGAATCTTTTGAAGGTAAATTAGCCGTAGCACAAGTGACAATGAACCGTTCAAGGCATCCTGCTTTTCCCAAAAATATTTGTGATGTTGTATATCAAAAAATCAATGGCATTTACCAGTTCAGTTGGGTTGGTGATGCATTAAAAGAGGTACGAAACAAATATGCATGGGAGGAGAGTCTCATTGTAGCCAGAAAAGCATTGACTGAACATAAAGTACATGATATACTCTATAAAACACGCGCAATGTATTTTCATAACCACACAGTTGATCCTGGTTGGAATTTGAAACGCATTGCTAAGATAGGTAATCATACTTTTTATGCGAGATAACAATGCCCACCAAAAATGAAATTAGTGAATTCAGTGAGATGATTGAGACAATTGCAGTCACGAAAAATATACCTCGTATGGATGCCATTCTGCATCACTGTGAACAAACAGGTATGGAATTAGAAATCTGTGCATCTTTGATTTCTTCTGCACTCAAAGCCAAAATTCGGGAAGAAGCCGAGAATCTAAATCTACTGCGCAGTAAATCTAAACTGCCTCTGTAAATGCAAGACACTACAGGATTTGCAGCCTATACTTTGTATCAGGCTCTTAAACTGCATTTTTCTTCCGACTATGATTTCTTTAAGTACAATGGTAAGACCAATGTATCTAAAGATTCTTTCATGCACAACAAAGCGAAGTATTCATTCTATAAGTTGTCGCGAAAGTATTCTTATGATGAACTAAAAGAATTCTTTGTTGCTAATTTTGTTGACCGTGATGTTTCATGGGTTGGTGAAATTACTGGTCTTGAGGGTGAAGAAACCTACAAAAAGTGGCAGAAAAGAATCCAGGGCTTGACATATCGATTCGAACAAGATATGATGCAACTTATGGATTCAGTAAGTAATCCTAATCAATTGTTGACCGTACCTGATGGTCAATATCCAAAACTTCTGGTGTATACTCTTGAAAATAGAATTGGTGTTGAAACACTGGTGATATTAAATGATTTGATGAACTTCTTTCCAATGTGGGAGAAGAAGATACAGGATACCATAGTATGGCCATCACACATGAAAAGATGGAAGAAGTATACACCGTTTTTAATCTACGATAAGAAAAAATTCAAAAACATTCTAATTGAAAGTATAAAAGAACATGAACAAGCCTAACATTTCGGTGATTTATCTTGATATGGATGGTGTGATTGCCGATTTCAGTAAGCGTTATGAAGAACTGTTTGGTATGAAACCAGAGAAGGCGGATCGGACAGGTGAATTCAGTTCTCAGTTCAAGCAGTTTATTGATGGTGGGCATTTTGCAACACTTGATATGATGCCTGATGCACCTAGGTTGATTGAATTTTTACGCAAGGCACCAGTACCTACACAGATTCTATCTTCAACCGCACGAGAAGATAGTCATGACGCCATTTCAAAACAAAAGATGATTTGGTTGCAAACCCATGGTATTACATTCAAGCCCAATTTTGTACCAGGGAAGCGATTGAAGAAGAACTACGCAAAGTCCGATGCAATGATTATTGACGATACTGAAAGCGTAATTGATAACTGGATTGATGCCGGTGGCATTGCAGTCTGGCATAAAGATGCGGACTCCACCATCGGAATTCTCAAGATGTATGTTTGAATCTGCATAAATAAGGTATTAGAACTTTTATCTTAACTAAAATGCTTAATCCTATTGAAGCAGCAATCGAATCAGTAGTTGCATCAAAAATTGGTAAGGACCATCCTTCAGCAAATGAATTGGTTGGTCGTTACAAAGCTATTGCTGAGTCGTTACAGTGTAATGGCTCTAGGATGGACTTTGAATCTTTCCAAAAGATGATGCAAGACCTGATGCAAGAACTACACACAATCCGTTAAATATACCGTTTTATGTGTTGACACAGACCTAGGTTTGTGTTACACTAGAAGTTCGTTATGATTATTGTGGATAATCCGTTTATACTCCGTTTATACAAGAAAGGTAAATTATGAGCTCATTTGCTAACCTCAAGCGCCAGTCCGGCAACCTCGATAAGCTGACCAAAGCAATCGAAGCACTCAACTCCTCAGAGAACACCGAAAGCCGAGACAATTTCTGGCGTCCCGAAGTCGATAAAGCCGGTAACGGTATGGCGACCATTCGTTTCCTCCCCTCATCTCCTGGCGATGGTGATGATTCTCTACCCTGGGTCAAGGTATTCTCTCACGGTTTCCAGGGACCTGGTGGCTGGTTGATTGATAACTGCTTGACAACCAAGAATCAACAATGCCCTGTTTGCGAACACAATAACAAGTTGTGGAATTCAGGTATCGAAGCAAACAAGGAAATCGTTCGTAAACAAAAGCGCAAGTTGAACTATATCGCTAACGTTTACATTGTGTCTGATCCTAAGCATCCCGAAAACGAAGGACAGGTCAAACTGTTTAAGTTCGGCAAGAAAATCTTTGATAAGATTACTGAAGCCATGAATCCTGCGTTTGAAGATGAAACGCCTATCAATCCTTTCGATTTCTGGAAGGGCGCAAACTTCAAGTTGAAGATTCGTAAGGTCGAAGGTTATCAAAACTATGATAAGTCCGAATTCGAATCTCCCTCTGTTCTGTCAAATGATGACGAAGAACTTGAGAAGATTTGGAAGCAACAACATACACTGAAGGACCTTGTTGCAGATAAGGAATTCAAGTCGTATGATGACCTGAAGAATCGCCTTGATAAGGTTCTTGGTCTGAATGGTGAAACTGCACCTGCAAAGACCACAGTTGAACAGATGAAGGCTGCACCTAAGAAAACAACAGAAGCTCCTCCTTGGGATGATTCTGCTGATGAAGATATGGCTTACTTCAGTAAGCTTGCAGAAGAATAAGGCCGTGTGAAGGCAGTGCAACCCCGCTTCGGCGGGGTTTTTTATTGGTTAAACTACTCTTGTTGAATAGTAAATCATTCTTTGGAATGTTTCTTCAGAATTGCGAACGGTCAACTTATCAAGTTTAGATATAATCATTGACTGATTTTTCTGTGTCTGTGAAACATTCGTCAAATTGCTTACGTTAGGTGTATCTGATCTTTTTGGTAGGTTTAATTCCTGATTCTCTTTTACAAGGCTCTCAAGTTGTTGAGGCGTCATTCTCGGCATTAGTGGTGGTTCTGCTGGTGTAGTAGGTAACGCCGGAGGCACAGCCGTAGGTCTGAATAAACCTTTTGGATTTGCAGTTAACCATTCTTGTAATTCTTTTCTTGTTTTTCCAGTCTCTTGTACCAATTCTTTGTCGGTGAGGTCGCTGCCAATTAATTCTCTAATATAACTTGCCGACATATCCTTTATTGCGCGTCTGCGAAGTTGTTCACCAGCTTGTTTTTCACTCTTTGCTTGACCTCTTAAATAGATCGCATATGCATCGTTATCGAACTTCGGATTAAATGGATCGGCTTCTATTTGTTTTCTTCTATCACCAGTTAAAAATACAAATCCAGCTAATGCTGCAGCGAGAGCGGCAGGACCAGCGAACGCACCTAGTGGTAAAGCAGACAAGATGTTTCTTGCAAAACTTGTTAAGACACTCACAAATGGTTTTAGTTCCATTAACCAATCCAGAGACTTTGCAATCATTACTTGCACAATATTACTAAACGCATCAAACATTTTTTTGATTGTACCAAATATCGAACCAAAGAGTGAACCGTCATTTTCCTTTGGTTGTTTCGTAATGATTGCGCCGGCACCGGCACCTGTAATTGCTTTAATTAATTCTTTGTGTCTCTTTTCTTTTTCCAGTTCTTCTTCTTCTCGGCGATTGTTTAATAATTCCTGCCTTCTTTTTTCATTCTCATAGTTGGCTTTCATGAAACTGAACATGTCAGTTAATATTCCGAGTGTAGAACCACCTTCACCACCAGGAATTGCGCCGATTTTATCTGCGGTTGTATTTCTACCGATGGGTCTTGCAGTACCGGCGAAGTATTGAATATCTCTTTGACTTCTGCCCAACATTCTACCCAACAGAGCAGGCGCAAGATTGGAACCACCCGTCAGAAACTTTACGATGTTTAACGGATCAAATTTCTCTTTGATTCTTGTTAATCTGGCTGAAGCTTTTTGTGATATACCTTTTGTGAATGCACCACCATATGATTCACCTGCGACAAGATTGGCCGCTATAACATCGGCAAGCGATCTGTTGCGTATATTTCTTGCTATTTGATAGTCCATTTATTGTCTCGACTTTTTAAGTATTGATGGAGGAATTTCTTCTACTTTTTTGGTATCTATCTGTGGCGACTGTGATGATTGAGAAACATTATTTACATTATTGATTGTTTTTTCTGATGACTCCGACATTTCGCGTTTCATGTCTCTATTTTCTTTTGTTATATCAGGTATCGTTGCACCCGTTGGATTTGGAATTTGTTGTAATGATAATTTTCGTCTGTTTTCGATACGGTTTCTCAGACCCTTTTCATAACCAGGCCCATGTGTTTTTAATGCCGTAGCAAAAGCTTTTCCTACATTTTTAAGGTCAAACTCCGTCATTCTATCAATAAATTCTTCAGCAGTTCTTGCATCCGAAGCATATTTCAGAGCACTTTCTTCCATAACTTTACCGTACTGTATTCTTCTATCAGACATATATGAAATAACTCTATTGTCTGTAGCTAAATTTTCCGGTAAAACTTTTCGCAAGTCTCTTTTTAAAGGTGCATTTATATTCTTTTCATGCCAATCTAATTGTGCATTATAAAACTCCAAAGGATTTTCTTCGGCAGCCTTTTTCCAACTTTCATTAAATTCTTTCGACCCTGATTTTCCAACTAAATTGAATTGTGGATATTGTTTCGCAAATGCATCAGCAGTTTTTGATTTAGAATTCATTCCGAAAATACCATAAGAAAATTCACCAGCTTGAGGATCATTTGGAACAATTTGTCCCACCTTCTTTACAGCCTGTTCTTTATTCTTTGCGCCAGTTTCACCATATATTGATATTGCAGCACCACCCGTTACTACTCCAGGAATTATAGAAGGCTTCGTAACCGCAACAGGCGGCGCTGGCGGAGCAGCAGGAGCAGGTGGTGTAGGTCTTGGTGGCGTAGGTGCCGGTGCAACAGGTGCAGGTGGCTTAGGAGGAGGAACAGGCGCCGCTGGTGCGGGTGGCCGAGGGGGCACTGGTGCAGCCGGCGGTTTAGTGGTAGGTGCTGGTGCTGGCGGCGCTGTGGGCTTTGTTGGTGTTGGTGCGCTAGGTCCAGCAGGCGCAGCAGGTGCAGTTGGAGCTTTAGTCGGAAGTTCTTTTATTTTTTCTTTTGGTGCGGGTTTTTCTTTTACTTTTACACTAGCCTTCACATCAACTTTTTTTCGACCTGTTAAAGCTTTAATTAATTCGCGATTTCTTTTATTTTCTTGCAGACCTTCCAGTTGCAATCTTAGAGACTCAATCTCACCTCTAACTTGTTTTTCTTTTTCTATTTGAACCATCAACTTAAATATTTGACCCAAGGCTTCTCTTGGTGTTTTAAATTCAACACCAGCAGATTTGGGTTCAACAGAACCAAAGCCAAAAAGTGAAGATACTCTGTTCTTCAACCTTTCAGATATACTTGGTTTTTCTTTTTCCATTTATGACCGTTTAAGTTCTTTTAGTTTTTGGTTTTCTTCTTCGATATACTGTATCAACATGGAAATATAAATGTCTCTTTCCCACGGCATCATATTCTCAAGTTCCGTGAGACTGTATTTGTGGTGCTGTATCAACGAGAAATTAGTTTTATAGTAATTTCTCAAATCATCATGACGAAATGTTACCCGAAAAAACTTTCGAGGCCTTCCACATCAATTTTGTGTTCAAAGCCGCATTTACCACATTTCATTTCAATCTTATCTTTTAACTTCGGTAAGTTCGCAAAAAATTCTTCAACTTTTCCAAATTGTTCCTGATTCATTGATTCAATAAACTCAATCAATTCTTGTTCTGTAGATTCTTTTGCATAATAAAACTGTTCGCCGTCATAAATGTATTCGATACTGTGTGCAATCATACTAAAAGTCATTTGACCAGCATCTTCATACTTCAGAGAATCTTTGATTGTACCGAATTGTGGATATTTAAACTTGACAGTCAACTTCTCATTCAATTGAATTTCTGGTTTGATATCTTCATTCATTTCGACCTTCAAATTCAAAAGATTCAAACTACTGTCCATGGTATTACCACACTCTTTATCACCAACAACATTATTGCATCTATATTTTGATTCTACAACTTCACCAACAGATTTAGCTCTTAGGTGAATGAAAAAATATTCAACATCAATTACTGGCAACTCATCAACTTTTAGTTTTGTCAGTGTACAATTTTCAATAACATCTTTAATTGCACGGTGAACTTCTTCTGTTTCATTTGATTCCATTGCCATCAAAAGATTTCTTTGCTCTTTGACGAGAAATGGTCTGTATTTAATCTTTTTCTTTGAAACTGGTAATGTCAATTCATAGGTTGGTGTATCAATCTTTGGCAAAGCCATAATAACTCCTTCATGTAAAATTCAATAGAATATTGTTTGTTAGTCCTGTAGAGTTCTTCCAAGATGTATATGCAAATGTGACTGTAATTCTGTGATAACCCTCATTCGACCAATCTAAATCCATTTGATTGATAGAAATAGGAAATGCTTCATACAATTCAACTGTATAGGAAGGAAAATCATTCACATCGTACTGATTGATTGTCAATGATGTTTGATAATCATCTCTGTATCTGAAGTTATTTGTTTCAGAAGGATTGATATATTCAATCCACTTATCAAATAGGAACTTTTCATTCATCGAATCGGAAACGATAAATGTCAAATCGATATCATTATATGTTGAAAGATATGGATGTTTCTCGATTGGACCATAAATTCTTTGGTCGGCTGTTGCAAGACTTCTACCTGGTAAATTGGCATTCTCGCATCGGAAAACTAAATCACGAATTCTCGAAAACGATGTAGACGAAGAACCAAAAACATTTTCACCCAACAATCCATTCGGAATTGGAATCAATACATTGAATCTATTTTGTCTAGCTAGATCAGTTCTAAAACTAGATTTGAATTGATATAGATTGGGCATTTAAGACTTCCTTATCTCCTGTAGAGAATCTTGCCAAATTTCATTTGGTCTTGCTTTTTTGAATTGTTGTACTGGCAAATATGTCGCAATATCCCACTCATTAGGTTGTACCGCCAGGATCCTGGATCTAATATTTGAATTTAGGTATCTTTTCAAACATGGTTTGTATTCGCGGAATCTTCTAGTCGAATTCAATATGTCGTAAGTGATTCGTATGCGTTTCAGTTCATCCTGGTCGTTATAAATCGCACCGAAACCAATTAATTTTCTCAGAAGTGCAACTCTGTACTTGACAGGAAGATAGTGCAAATTTAATCCTAAGAAACCATCCGGGTATCTTTCCAACATCAAAACCAGTGGGAAAGTGTCATAATATGGTAAATCATCTTTGGTTTTAGGATTGTAGTAGAAAAAATACAAACCACCCAATAAGAATCTTCTTGTGTATCTATTTCTTTCGTTACGTACTTGTGCGGGCACCGCACGAATGTTCTTTATTTCTGCAATTCTTTGAACTAACCATTGCACAGACTGGCGGCTGAGGGTTTGAAGTTCAGCCGCTGTCTTTTCGCGTTCAAGGAGGGTAAGTTGGGATTCGTTTGCCATATTCTATTTATTTCAATCCTAAGTGTTCTTCCGTAATCACCTTGAACTCCCAACCACGATCCAAACAGTATTCATTTGCTGCTTTCCACTTGGCTTGATTGACGCCCCAGGTTGCAACTTCTTGAATATATTGTTTAGTGACCCTCTTTTTCTGTTCTGGTGGTTGTGCCTGTTTCTTGGGTTTTACTTCCAGCATCATCGTTTTGAGTACGCCATCTTTGTTTCGAAACTTCACCAAGAAGTCCGGGAAGTATCGATGCCATTTACCATCAACTGGTGATTTGTATGGAATTGTCATTTCTTCTGACGCCCAAGATATGATATCTGGATTTTTGTCGAGCCAATTCATCACTCGGCACTCCCAACTCGAGCGATAAATGATATTTTTATGATCCCCTATGTACTTTTGGGGGTTGGTGGGTCGAAATAGTCCTGAGTAAGCCATATAAATAGTATGTATACTTGTTTCCGGATTAAAAATGGCCATAACAATAACACTACCAAATTCCTTAGGTGGAATCATTGGACCGACCGAAACTATTGGTGGTCCATTATCTTCTTTGTATGGATCGCAATATAATGTTGCGACATTACACTATCCTAGAAACCTAGGCGCATCAAATAGAGGTCATTCAGTTCTTTTCACTGTTAAAAAGGTGAAGGAAGTTACTCTCAGAGATGTTTCAAGTAAAATTAATGAGTTTCAACAAACAACAGCTTTAGATATTATAGATCCAACAGGTTTGGAGAATTCTTATAGATATGGTGGTTTACTTGGTGAATCCACTTCAAGTGTTGGCACTAGCGTTACTGAGGCAATATCAGATGCATTTTCTGCACTGAGAAACTTTTCTTTCAATATTGACACATTTAGTAACTTTGGAAAACAATTTAGTTCTTTGATCGATAGTGGTTTAAAACAAAACACAGAAATCGTAAGTCATGTTGAACTTTACATGCCAGAGAATCTGAATTTCACATATGATGCACAATATAACTCATTGTCTCTGATTGAAGCCGCTGCATCAGTACCACTTGTTGGAAAAGTGGCCTCAGGTATAAATTCATTAATGCAGAATAATGCTGCAAAATTGATACTGAACAAAGCTGGATATGTTTTCAATCCACAACAGCAATTATTATTTGAGGGTATTGATTTCAGAACATATCAAATGTCATTCACATTTTCGCCAGTTTCGAGAGAAGAAACTAAAATGGTAAATGAGATCATCAGGACCTTCAGACGATATGCCGCACCAACGATTGTGAGAGAAGCTGCGGGTATGTTCTTCATTCCTCCAGCATTGTTTGAAATACAATTCAGATTAAATGGTCTTGAAAATAAAAACTTGAATAGAATTGAACAAAGTGTAATTACAAATATCGATGTTAATTATGCACCAAATGGATGGGCTGCTCATGGTGACGGTGCACCAGTACAAACAACTATGACAGTATCATTCAAAGAAATCGCTCTTATCGACCGTGCAAAGATTGAGGAAGGTTTCTAATATGATACAGTACTTTGACACCTTACCTAAACTAGTTACGGTAACTTCAGATAGTTCTACAGTTCTAACCAATTTAATGGTTAGAGCGAATATCATTCCTTCTGTGTATAAAAATCCCCTACTGTACTATACCTACGACATACAGGATGGCGATACGCCTGAAATCGTTGCTCACAAATATTACGGTTCTTCATATTCCTATTGGGTGATACTGTACACAAATGAAATGATGGATCCTCTATGGAGTTGGCCACTAAGTAGACGAAATTTTGATACTTTTATTACTGAAAAGTATACAGATTTTGATCCTTATACAGAAACTCATCACTACGAAAAAGTTGTAATACAAACCGACAACGGTACAGGTACAGTATCTGAAAGTGTAATTAATATTGATGAAGATACGTACAATTCTATGGTCGAAACAACAAACACATACAATCTACCTACAGGTTCGGTAGTCGTTAATGTGACGAAAAGAGCAATCTCTTACTATGATTACGAATTGAATTTAAACGAATCAAAAAGAGTTATAAAGATATTGAACAAAAGTTATCTTGCTCAATTTGAAGATGAACTGAAAAGATTAATGAGATAAAATGGAACTAGAAAATCCTGTCAGTTCAGTCGATACACCGAACGGTGCATACTATCAACAAGACTTCGATTTAGAAGCTGTAGATATTCTTACCAATTCTGGTCAGACAATAAAATTAAAAAATCTAGTAACTGAACTGTCGTTTTTTGAGGACATATATTCGTTTTCCGTTTCGGGTTATGTTATTCTGCGCGATGCCATAGGTTTAATTGAAAATCTGTCACTTGATGGCAACGAATTCATACAAATTGCATACGGAAAAACGAAAACACAACGTGATGAGAATAAGAATATAAGAAAATATCGTGTGTATAAAGTCGGTGACAGACGACCTGTCGGAAATTTTAACAGTGAATTTTTCACAATATTCTTCTGTTCTGAAGCTCTGATGTTATCAGAACAAATAAAGATACGAAAGTCCTATCCAAAAAGACAAATTGCCACAGTCAAAGGAACACAACAAGGTATTGTCAATGATATTCTGTACAATCAGTTAAAGGTTCCCAATAGTCGAATTGTTCGCATCGAAGAATCATATGGTGTGTATGATTTCGTTATACCGACACTGAAACCATTTGAAGCTATCAGTTGGCTTTCAACATATGCTCGCCCTAAAGACACACAAATCGGTGCGGATATGTTGTTCTTTGAAACAAATGATGGTTACTATTTCAGGTCTTTACAGTCGATGTATAGGGACGCACCATACAGAACATACAAATTCCAACCAAAAAACGTTGAACCCAACACAGATGCTGGTGAATTTGAGAATGGCATCGTCACTGTATTGGATGTGCAATTTCTAAAAACATTTGATGTATTGAATGAAACAAGTTCTGGCACCTATGCAAACAAGTTGATTACGATTGATCCACTGACAAAATCTTACAGAGTCACAAATTACAGTTACGAAAAAGATTATCTGTACAATAATGGTAAAAATAAGCCTGCAACACTAAATGAAAATCCACCATTAGGAACAGGTAAAAACAGATTGGGTACTCCACAGACGGCTGCATATGATTCGACCGTTAAGGTTGCATTCAGTAATGCAAGTCAAGGTTTCGCACCATTTATTAGAGATAACGAGGGCAGTGTTGCGCAAGATATTTTCGCAGAAACTTACATTCCATACAGAACTGCACAGATTTCACTTGCAAACTACACAGTTCTGAAGATTTTGATACCGGGTGACAGCGCAATCACAGCAGGCAGGACAGTTAACTTAAACATCTATTCTCTTGGAACTGATGAAAATGGTTTAAGAAAGTTGGATAACTACTTCTCTGGTAAGTATTTGGTGACTGCCGTGCGCCACATTATGCAATCGTCAGGTGCATACCAGACTATATTAGAGATTGCAAAAGAGAGTTCTAAGAAACCCATTGCATCTCCCAATTTATCTTCTGCATCATATCAAAAAGAACTAAAAGAATCATGAACAACTTTATAGGTAAAGACGGTTTTTATTGGTGGGTCGGTGTAGTCGAAAACAACAAAGACGATCCTCTTGGTCTAGGTCGATGCAAAGTTAGAATCTTTGGTTGGCACACCGAAAATTTACAAGAAATGCCCACAGAAGATTTGCCATGGGCTTCTGTACTTCTATCACCTTCTTCCGCTGTTTCTTCAACATCTATACGAGAAGGTGATTATGTTGTTGGTTTCTTCCAAGATGGTATGTCTGCACAGGCACCAGTTATTTTTGGTATCTACAACGGTGTAGAGACAAAAGAACCAGATACAAACAAAGGTTTCTCGCCGCAAGTCAATCAAGATGAAGTTCCTAAGCCACCGGAAGGTGTTGTGGAAAGAGCAGTCGGCGAACCCAATACACCAAGACTGTATAGAGGCGTTGTAAACGACACAATGATTTCTCGGTCAAACAGTAATCTAAGTCACGCTTGCGGATTTAAATTTAATCTGAATATAAATGTTGACCTTGGATTAGGTACTATCACAGCCGTAAAAAGACTGGCGACTGCACTACAAAGAGGCATTCGTGACGGTAAAAAAGGATTTGCAAATGTTGTCCGTGCGCAAATGGCAAAAATTGTATCTACACTGCGAAAAGGACTGGATGCAATCGTCAAAGCAGTTGGTATTGCAGATATCACTGGCACAGTTTCGATTTCTTTCTCACTGGTCAAAGACCTCGTTAGTCAACTGAATTCGTATCTGTCACAAGCGGCAGATATGGTATACAATGTTGGTCTTGCACTTGGTGTTGTACAAGGAATTCAAGAGTTCATCAACTGGATCAGCACTCTACCAGAGGATCTAAAGAATGTTTTCTTAGGTTGCCTGAGTAATTTTACCAGATCCGTACAGAACTTGACAAATGACCTGAAAGCATTACCAAAGCAACTGGAAAACAGTGTCAATGGCCAGTTCAGTACGTTTACAGACAGTTTAAATTCATCAATAAATACAATTCGTGGACAATCCACAAGTTTGATTGGATCTCAGTCACAAACAATGACAAAGTTAGTAAATGGAGATTCGAGTACTCGAACAATAAACGATTTGAACACAATGTTGAAACCAAAAAGTAGCAAAGAAATACTTGCTGAAGCTACGCAGTCCTCATTGCAAAGGCCTTAATTATGTCTAACGCACCTATGGGTTTTGATGGTTTTGCAGAACCAGTTTCTGCAGCCAACACAGAATATCAACCACAATACCCATACAATAATATCACACAGACTAGAAGTGGTCACAGTTTTGAACTGGACGATACGCCGACCAGAGAAAGAATTCGTCTGCAACACCGTTCGGGTACATTCACTGAAATGCATCCTAATGGCGACCAAGTTTGCAAGATATTAGGTAACGGTTACACAATCACACTCGGTGACCACAATATTCTCATCGGTGTCGATGGTCAAGCAAACAGTAAACTGAACATTACCGTCAACGGCGATGTAAATCTAAATGTCAAAGGCGACTTCACACAGGAAGTGGATGGAAACTACAATCTGCATGTCAAAGGAAACTATACACAAACAGTAGACCAGATAACTGACATTGCGTCCGTTGGTGATATGCGTATCACGGCTGGTGGTTTTGCAGGCGGTGCACTCCGTATCAATCCTGGTGATGAAGTTCGTATTGAAGGCGATCTAAGAGTGAGTGGTGAAATGAGAGCCACACTCATCAATTCTTCGACTAGAGTTAATGCACAAACTGGTATGACTGCCGGTGTTCAAGGTATCGTCAGTTTAGGTGGTGTATCTGTTGGTAGTCCAACACCTCCTATTCCTGGTACCGTTCTGGCAACCGCATCGGTGATTGCACCACTACTGTATGGCACTTCAATGACATATGGCAGTGTAGTTATGGATCCTACTGGTGGTCTGCCAATGGTACGAACACTGTTCAATACACATAGACACATTGCACCAAACGGTCCAACATCAGGACCATTACCTCTAATGCCCTTACCATGATGGAGTTGAGATGACTACGATATATGATAGACTGAACATTACATTTACGAACTTTGGAGAAGCGTCAAATCTTTCTCCTGGTGCAGCAAATTCATTGACTTTTATTGCTGAAAACACTCCACCAATGGCAGACTGGCAAAAATCAGACTTAGCCAACGGAAATATACAGAAAACAAATTACTTCCAAAATCCTATGGCAAGTAATGTGTCGACCATTACTGCAAATACAACAATCATCATTAATTCAGGTAACTTAGTTGGTGACACTGAAATGGTAAGTATTGGTCAAGCATTAAATGCGGAATTGCAACTTTACAAAAAGCATACAGATAATATTTCTGGCGTTACAATTGTAAACAGCCCAAATGTTCCAGCTTATGATACCGCATCTTCGGTCGGTCAACAGATTATGATGATTTTGGCAAAAACAGACGGCATGGTTTCAGTACAGAACACCGCACCTATCTTGGGTGCGTTCACAAGTCTGTTTATTCGTGATGAAATGAAAGCAAATAACGAAAAGATTGCATATTACGCAAATATCTATTTTTCAAACACACAACCTTATGGTGAAGGTTACACCAATTTACTTCCACCTGAGGAAATTGCGAACATCAAGAGTTATTTGCAGAATACCACATCACAACTTTATACGAGAAGAACTGGAGATGTTGAGTTTTATGTAAATGCAGTTCAAGTTATGCAAGATTATGGTTATATGCAACAGTTTTCAAATGCAGGCGGTACAAACACTTATTTAATGAAAAATGTGGTGGGCACACCGAGACTTGCAAACAATCTTAACTCAGGATCATGAAAATCTTAAAAATCGATTTTTTTCGTTCCGGCCCGAGAATTTTTTCCACGCAATCTCAAAATCCAAAATAGCGTTTTACTCCTAGAGATAAATAAAAGATGGCAACTTTAAACAAAATATACTCAGACATAGACTTCACCTTCACCAAAAAACCGGTGTTAGGTGATATTGCTTTGAGTTATGATAATCAAGCTGTTATCCGATCTATACGAAACCTATTATTGACTAAGTTTTATGAGAGGCCCTTTAATCCTGGGCTCGGTTCAAATTTAGAAAGTTTGCTTTTTGAACCTATTTCACCACTTACAACAAGTGCAATTGAACAAAATATCAAACAGACGATTGAAAATTATGAGCCTAGAGCTTTATTGAAAAGTGTGGTCGCTGAACCTGATGATGACAATAACGCATACAATGTAACAATTACTTTCTTCTTAGTGAATGCGACACAACCAACAACAGTAACACTTTTTTTAGAGAGAAACAGATAAAATGGCAGGTGCAAATTCCAATATCCAAATGGCAGATTTGGATTTCAACACGATTAAGAATAACCTGAAAACATATCTGCAATCTCAGGATATTCTAAAGGACTACAATTACGAAGGTGCTGCCCTTTCAACTCTGTTGGATGTTCTTGCATACAACACGCAATATAATGCATATTACTTGAACATGGTTGCGAATGAAATGTTCTTGGACACCGCATTGCAAAGAGATTCTGTAGTTTCGCAAGCAAAATTACTGAACTACACACCAAAATCTGCAACTGCATCACAGGCAACCATCAACTTTAGAGTAAACCAGGTTTCAGAAGCAACACTGACATTGCCGAAGTTCACACCATTTATGTCAGAGGCAATCGATGGCATCAATTACAACTTTGTTTCGTCAGATGCATACACCACAGCAGTCACCGCAAACACAGCCGTATTCAATAATGTAATCCTAAAACAAGGTATTCCGGGTAGTGTTAGTTATGTTGTAGACTCTGTACAGAATCCAAAATATATTTTCCAAGTACCTGATGTTAATGTTGATACCAGTACACTTTCAGTATCAGTACAAAAGTCTTCAACAAATACATTTACTACGATATACACACCAGCTTCAGATTATTTGACACTCGATTCTTCTTCGACAGTATATTTTTTACAAGAAGGCAAGGGTGGTAGGTATGAAATCTATTTTGGTGATGATATCCTAGGCAAAAAACTGACAGATGGTAATATTGTTAGAATGTCCTATGTTGTAACACAGGGCACTTCAGCTTTCGGTGCGAATAACTTTACACTGATGGGTACAGTTTCTGGTTATGCAAACACTTCAGTGCAACCACTGGTTGCCGCAACACAAGGTTCGGAAAAAGAGTCAATCGACTCAATTAAGTTTCAGGCACCAAAGTCCTATTCTGCACAGGGTCGTGCTGTCACCAAAGAAGATTATATTACCACAATCAAACAAAATAAGTTGGGTTATCCAATTGAAGCAGTCAGTGTTTGGGGTGGTGAAGAAAATGATCCTCCAGTTTTCGGTCAAGCATTCATTGCAATTAAGCCTACTGGCGGTTACCTACTTACAGATACACAGAAGCAAAGATTGGTCGAAGATGTAATTAAACCCATCTCTGTGATTACAGTAGAACCCACAATCGTTGATCCGGATTATACCTATATCAATGTCACTTCGAATGTTTTGTATGATCCAAAAAAGACAAACAGATCAGCACAACAACTACAAGCACTAGTTAAGAATGCAATTTACAATTTTGGTAATGCAACACTAAACAGTTTCAATTCCACTTTTGTTCAGTCCGATTTAGTCAATTCGATTAAAAACCTAGACTATTCTATCATTGCATGTGAGATTTCAATTGATGTACAGAAGAAATTTTTACCGAACTTGACCACTCCAACAACCTATAAATTACATTATGGTTCTCCTCTGGCCAAAGGTATGTTCTCGAGCAGTGTACGGTCAAATCCTTCAATGCAATTTAGAAATCCAGAAAATCTATCATTGACAATCGATGGTGTTTATTTGGAAGAAGAACCTGCACCAACCGCAGGCCTCGCTTCGGTTCAGATTAATAATCCAGGTTTTGGATATCAATACACACCAACTGTTACAGTCTATGGCGATGGAACTGGTGCGACAGCAAGAGCCATTCTCAGTGCAAGTGGAACAGTTAGAGAAATTAGAGTTACAAACGCAGGATCAGGTTATACTAGTGCCACAATCGTTGTTACTCCCGCAGCGGGAGACACAACTGGTCAATTGTGTTCTGCTGTAGCAGTATTAGAGGGTCAATACGGCAATCTCAGATTGTACTATAATAACGTGAACACGGGCAAGTCTTTCATCACAAAGAATGCGGGAACAATTGACTACGTAAACGGAATTATTACTTTGGATTCGTTCAATCCTTTGTCTATCAATGACCCACTAGGGCAACTGACTGTAACCGCAAAACCAACAACAACAATTATTTCGTCTACACACAATCGAATAATTACAATAGATCCATTTGATCCTACTTCCGTAGTTGTTAACGTAACCGCCAAGTCATGATTGATAATTTTCAAAAGAATTCAATATTAATACCTGAACAACTTCCCGAATTCATTCGGGATAATCCAGAGTATTCTAACTTTGTTCTATTCATAAAAGCATACTATGAATGGATGGAACAAAATGGTCAGGTAACGGAACGCACCAGAAATCTTTTAAATTATCACGATATCGATAAGACCACAACGGAGTTTATCGACTATTACATCAATGATTTTCTTCCTTATTTTCCCAAAGATATACTGGTGGATGAAGATAAGGCTGTCAAATTAGCCAGACAGTTGTACCAATCAAAAGGAACACCAGCATCATATGCATTCCTTTTTAAAGTCTTATACAACTCCGATTTCGATGTATTTTACAATAAAGATGCGGTTCTAAAACCATCTGATGGTGTTTGGTACATTTCGAAAAGTTTAAGATTGGGTACCACAGATGATAATTTTACAAGAGTAGATAATCTCAGACTGTTTGGTGAAACTTCGAAGTCGATTGCAACAATTGAAAATGCAATTCAGGCAAAAGATAAAACAGAAGTTTTCATATCAAATATTGAGAGACTGTTCGAATCTGGTGAATTCGTTAGAGTTGTTGACAATCAAAATAGAGATGTTCTATTCAATGGACAACCACTCAGAGCTAAAATACTAGGACAATTAAGTCAAATATTGGTTGATCCTAGAAGAAGGGGACTTTTATACAGAGTCGGTGATCCTGTTGTCGTTTTCAATGGACTGAATTCAAACACAGGCATCGGTGCGATTGCTGAAGTTTCCGAGACAACAACCGGTTCTGTAAAAAGTATTTCTGTTCTTGAGGGTGGTCAAGGTTATGTTTCACTGACAGCCACACCTACGGTCCCACCAAATACACAAATTGTTTTTGAAAATTTAAACAGTGGTGCAGCTGCCCCTATTGCTGTGGTAGCATCGGTTGATCCCGACCAAGCATCGAATGTGGCTTTAGTTGCGACTGATTCTATCGAACTGAAAGCGGGCGTGCCCATAGGAAATGCTTATTACAACTTTGCAGCAAACTTAAATGCTGATGTGAGTTGCACATTAGCCAACGCCTTTTCATTCATAACTTACACAACGGGTCCAATATCATCAGTTATTTTAACCAATTCTGGTGGCGGTATCTCTAACATACCTGATGTGATTGCTCGTTCAATGTATCCAAATGATATATTGGGTGGTTCCAATCTCAAAAACTTGGGCATCTTGGGACCAATTAAGATATTAAACGGTGGCCGTGGTTATCAAAACAATGATACGATTGTATTTACTGGCGGTACAGGTTATGGTGCACACGCAAAGGTAAATTCAGTAAATGCAACTGGTCATATACAATCGGTTGGTTATTATACAGTAGCAAATACCTATTCTCTTGGTGGAATGGGTTACCGACCAGATTATTTACCCGCACTGACTGTTTCTTCAGCCAACGCAAATGCAACTGGCGCTTTACTTGTTGTATCTGGTATATTAGGTGATGGTGCAGAATTTGGTGTCGTTGTTGACCGTGCAGGATCAGTAACAAGAATTAAGATGACCGAGTTTGGTGAAGATTACATTACAACACCAAATGTTTCACTAAGAGTTCAAGATATTGTTGTATCGAATGTTTCTCTGTCCAATTTACCGGAAAGAAACTCCGTAATTTATCAGGGAGCAAATGTTGCATCGTCTGATTACATATCACGTTACGATTCAGTATCATTACTGGCACCTGATGCAGATTCAACAAAATCATTGTATAGACTGAGAGTGTATAATTATAATTCTTCTCCCAATACACAGATGAATTTAAGTGTTGAGGATAAGAATATTAATTTTGTTATGGCAAACACCGCTTGGTTGGCACCTGGTCAAACTTCATCCAACTATAATAGATCGGGCGTGAGAGTTTATGGTGATGGTACCGCAAGAGCAAACGCAACATTCTTAAATGGCCTCACATTAGGTGAGGGCCAGTGGTTAAATTCTCGCGGAAGATTATCTTCATTCTCCAAATTGCAGAATGAGGACTATAACAATTACACATATCAGGTCACAGTCGAAAAAGAAATTACAAAATACAGAGAAGTATTACTGAGTCTTTTACATCCAATTGGTATGAAACTAATTGGTCGTTATAGTAATATGGACCAAAAAGACTATGATTACCATCCACAAACTGCTCTGAAATCTGGTAGAAATCTGTTCTCTTACACAGGCACCGCAGCATCGGCTGTACAAGTCTACGCAGACTGGGACAATAAGAGTAATAACATACTGAACTTTGTGAACATGAGTGGTGCAAACGTTGCGAACATTGTGTTTGCAAATAGTACCATAGCATTGAACAGTTTTACAGGTCCAGATTTTGTGGCCGAAGTAGAATCAATTGATGGTGCAAACAATAGAGTTGTAATGAAGAGCAATGTTTGGTTAACTTTCCCGAATGTTGCATTCGTAAGTGCGAACGCCGGTTCTAATGTAATAAATATCAGGTCGGTTACGAATTCGTATAACATTGTCAATAATGGAAACTACAGTAACACGATGTATCCGATGATGGACATTGTATTTACTGGCGACAATATCAAAATAGGCAGCGTTGTTAAACAGGTTATAAATGTAGACCTTGCTCGCAACAGAATCTTTGTAGCAAATAATTTCTCAACTAATGTATCTAATTCATTTATGTCTGTGAATAGAGTGTTGACTGCTGGTGGGCAGGCACCTCGACAAGATGAAGTCATAATTTATGGACCAGTCGGTACGCAATACATACCACAACTTGTAACAGAATCTGGTGATACACTCACAACTGAAGACGGAAAAAATCTAATCTTGGGGTAAAAAATGTCCACAGTAAAAATTTCAGAACTACCAGCAATTACACGATTAAATTCGAACACATCCAATACATTGATTGTTGGTGTGGATATTCCAACAGGCGTGACTGGTAAAATCAATGCAACTGTTCTTGCCGAAAGTTTATATTCAAACAATGTATTGAATGTTGGCAATAACAATGTGATTTTCCCTGGCGTTATCGCTCAGTTCGTCAGCAATAATGAATCGTATCTACAGGTTAACTTACAGAACCTGAAGGGTAATGGATCATCCGATTACGTTGCAACTGCTGATGTTGGTAACGATACAGTCAACTATATTGACATGGGTATTGCAGGATCGACTGATGATGATGTAAGTTATCCTATCATCAAGAGACTGGATGGTTATCTGTATGTACAGGGTAACACAGCAACAACTGCTGGTGGCAACTTATTGATTGGTGCAATCACCACACACAGAGATATCACTTTCTTCCAAGGTGGTGCAGAAGCAAACAATGCAGTTGCAAAGTTTGTATACAATTCTGGTCTACATCTGTTACAGAAACCATTGACATTTGCTGACGGCACCACACAAAATACCTCTTTCGATGCTGCTGCTACGGCAGCAAATACACCAAGTCATGTAGCAAACTCAGCCGCACTGTATGCTAACGGCGCATTTATTCAAGCAAATACACCAAGTCATGTAGCCAACTCTGCTGCATTGTATGCTAATGGTGCATTTACTAAAGCTAATAATGCACTTGCAAACACTTCGGGTACATTTGGCGGAAACTTAACAGTTTCAGGTAATGTTACAGTTCTAGGTACAACCAGTTCAACTGGACCAATTACAACTGGAAATTTGATTGTTGCCGGCACAACCAGTTTCAGTGGTAATGTAACAATGAATGCCACAACATATTTAACTGGTGCTGTTACTGTCAATAGCACATTAGTGTTAGCTAACAGTAATTTTAGTCCGACAGAAGCAGCATTGACAATTACTGCATCCGGAACTACCGCAACGCCATCAAATGATGGTTACATGATTCACATTTCGGGTAAAAATGGAGTTGCTTCACGCATCGTTGCAGATTCATATGGTGCGAACGCATATGTTGTATTTGCTGGCCGATCAGCAAGAGGTACGGTAACAAGTCCAACAGCATTACAAGCAAATGATATTATTGCTCGTGTGTCTAGCAATGGTTATGGCACAACAAAGTATCAACAATTCGGTGTTGGTCGTATCGATTTTGTCGCCGCGGAAAACTTTACTGATGCAAACACAGGTTCTAGAATTGAATTCTATAACTGTCCAGTGGGTTCAAATACATTAAACAAAATTGCCTCATTTAATGGTGATAGTGTTGAATTTGCAGGTGCCGTCAAGCCAGAAAAGGGATTCGTATTCACACCAAATGTACAATCAACTATCACAACATTTACGGTAGACTTTAATCGCGACAGCCTTATCAAATTTAATGTAACAGCTGATGCAACAATCACTTTATCGAACTATGTTTATGGTAAAGTTGTTGAAATTTGGATTACAAATTCCGGCGCACAAAACAGGACAATTACACACGGATGTTTGGCCAATAATTCGACCAATAAATCTACAACATTTACTATAACAGCTGGTTCTTGCGCTCACTTGAGATATTTTAGCATTGACGGCGACCAAGCCAACACATTTGTTTCCATCACAGCGTAATAAATAAATCATGGCAAAAAAATCTATACTCACACACTACGCAAAGACTTCCTCTGCGCAAGAGTCATACTTTTATCCGTCTGCTGTTCTTCCTTATGCAGCAGATAATCCTTTGGGTACATTTTATGGATTTTTAGCCAGAACGGTACCATGGGAAGATGATAATGATCCGCCGGCACCACTGCAAACACAAAAATACACTAAAGAAACCTTTAAGAATATCTTTGTTGCAAAGAGAATCTATTCGGGTGACATTTCTCCTGTAATTGAAAGAAAAGATTGGTCGGCCAATACAGTGTACGATTATTATCGTGATGATGTTGACATGCTCGAAGTTGATACAAACGGATACTTGGTCAGAAATTTCTATGTAAAAAACAAATACGACCAAGTTTTCAAGTGCCTATGGAATAATGATGGTCAACCTTCAACAGAAGAACCGTACTTCGAACCTGGTACCTATAGCACCAACAATATTTACCAGGGTAACGACAAGTATAAGTGGAAATATATCTATAGCATCGACACTGGTCTTAAAGTTAAGTTTATGGACAGTGTTTGGATGCCTGTACCAACTACACTGAGAGCTCCAAATCCATTACTTTCTACCGCAGGAACCGGCAGTATCGATGCAATCAACATCACAAATGGTGGTCAAGGATACGACCTTACAAACTCAGTAATCACAATCACGGTGACTGGAGATGGTAACGGTGCAGTAGCCTCAGTTACAACAAATGAATTGGCTAATGGTGTAATTACCGATATTGTAGTAGAAAATCCTGGTTCAAATTATACCTACGCAAACGTTATCATTGCTGGTGTGGCTGCCAACGGTGCGCCCATTGGTTCCGGAGCAACTGCGATTGCACCCACATCACCCGTTGGAGGTCACGGATTCGATCCTATTTCAGAATTAGGATGCAATCACGTGATGTACACGGTCGAATTTAATAAGAGTGAAAGTGGAATCATTCCGGTAGACAACAATTACTACCAGATTGGTCTGATGGTAAATCCGGTTACGAAACAAAACCCACTGGTGCCAGCCAACGGTGCAATCTACAGAACTTCGACAGACATTCTAGTTGCTCCTGGTTTTGGAACATATGCAGAAGATGAATATGTATATCAAGTGCCAAACCCTGGCGATCCACTTTCATCCGCTACATTTGTTGGCACTGTTTTGAGTTTTAATACTTCAACCAATGTGGTAAGACTGATAAATACTACAGGAACTCCAAACACAAACGCACCACTTTTTGGCAATTCTTCGGGCACAGCAAGAACTGCTTTGACAATTGATTATCCATTATTCGCACTCTGTTCTGGTTATATGTTGTACCTCGAAAATAGAAGCGGTGTTGAAAGAAGCGCAGACGGTATAGAACAATATAAAATTGTAATAGGTTACTAAAGGAATAAAATGCTGAACTTCAATGTATCTCCATACTACGATGATTTCGATGAGAATAAAAACTTTCATCGTGTTCTATTTAAACCAGGTAATGCTGTACAAGCTCGCGAACTTACGCAGTCACAAACGATTCTGCAAAATCAAATCACCAAGTTTGCCAATCATGTATTCTCAGAAAACACACCAGTTTCTGGTGCAAAAATGTCTGTCAACTTCAAGTGTTACTATGTCAAATTACAAGAGACATATAATGGAGTTGCAGTTGATGTTAATGAATTTGAAAATCTGCTTGTAAAAAATCAATCAGGTACCGTTTTAGCTAAAGTTATTGCTGTTGCACAACCTACAGGTGGTGATCCTCCTACACTCATACTTTCCTACCTGAGTGGACCAAGATTCGCAGATAACGATGTAATCTATGCCATAGGATCCAATCTAGCCTGTCAAGCAATGTCAACAGGTTCAACTGGTCAATCTTCAACAGCACATATCACACAAGGTGTATTCTATGTGTTGGGTAATTTCGTTTCGAACCCGGAAGACACGGTAATACTGTCGAAGTATGGAATTTCTCCTTCTGTCCGTGTTGGTTTAGAAATCAACGAAACAATTGTTGACTATGTTGATGAGCCTTCACTGTTGGATCCTGCTGTTGGCGCGACAAACTACCAGGCACCAGGTGCAGACCGTTATAAGATAAGTTTGGCACTACAAACAAGACCATTGTCATTTGGTGACGACCAAAATTTCATTGAGTTGATGCGCGTTGAAAATGGTATTGTCATTAAACAAGTTGAAAATACTTCGTACTCAAAACTGGATGACTACTTTGCGAAAAGAACTTATGAAACCAATGGCGATTTCATAACCAAAAACTTTAGTTTAAGTACACAAGCAAACACAGTCAACCCCGACATCTACAATATGATTGTCGGTAAAGGTATAGCATATGTTCACGGGTACAGATTGGAGAACCAATCTCCACTGACAATTCGTACAAATCGCGCAAGAACTACCAAATCAGAACAGAATAATCCTGTGTACATGGATTATGGTAGTTATCTGTATATCAATTCTTTAAGAGGTGCAAATAACTCCGTATTAGATGTTGCAGCAGTACAACCAATCGATTTACACTGTGTACCAATTGCAAATATCAATACAACAAACACAGCAACATATAATGCAACAGTAGTTTCGTCTGGTTATATTCGCAATTTAGAATTCGATGATCTAGGATCGGCTTCAGATGCCAACACTTATGTTTACAAAGCATTCTTATACGATCTAGAAAATGGATCACCAACAGCTAACGCAGTTGCTGGTGGATCAAATACAATTACATTACCAGGAACCTATTCAACTGTATCGAATGCATACTATGGTGTAACAATTTCGATTGGTCAGGGCACAAGTGCAGGAGACTTCAGAAGAATTGTTTCCTATAATGGCACAACAAGAGTTGCAACAGTTGATGCTCCTTGGACATACACACCCACAACCAACTCTGTATTCACTCTAAACTTTGCCATAAAAGATGCTGAGACTATGGTCTCATCGAATTCGACACTGCATATCTTATCGACAGCGGTGTTGGATGCACAGGGTCGTGAAAATAATACGACCACTGGTGATCCTGAATTACAAAATCCAAATGTTCCCGAAATGTTGTTTAAGGTGGGTATGCCGTATGTTGCAACCCTATCCGATACATCTTTCGTAACAAGACAGATATTCCGAAATGTAACTTTCACATCATCGGGTGGTAATCTGGTTGCTCAGTTGCCATTTGGTGGCGACTACAACAATGTGATGAGACATTTGGGTACTCCTTCTTCAACATTGTCTGCTAGCACCGTAAGAGAAAACTTTATTGTGATTGTTACAAATAAAGGTTCCAGTAGTTACAATGTGGGTGACCTATTGCCATGGACAATCAACAGTAGAACAGTCACACTAAACTCTGATGCTTCGATTGCAACACTGACAGGAACTGCATCAGATTTAGGTGGAACATTTACTGCAACAGTAATTGCAAAGGCTTCTGTCACAAACGCTGACAATACTGGTCACATTCTAAAGAGAAAAAATTTAATAAAGGCCAACACAGCAAGAGTATTAACTTCAAATACAGCAGTTGGTAATGGAACATACACATACATTGATGATGCAGCTCTAACTTCTACTGGCCAAGTTTACATTCAAAATGCTGGTCTAGTTGGAGCTGGACAAAAACAAAGTTTATATCTAAGTGATGTTAAGAGAATCGTTAAGATTGTAGACACATTGAATTCAGCCAATGTTCCTACAGTTTCAATGTTGACCGACCCGTCACACGATATTACTGCCAATTTCACATTCAACAATGGACAAAAAGATAATTTCTATGACCATTCTTCCATCACACTGAAAGTTGGTGCACCAAAGGTCAGAGGAAATATGTTAGTGTTGTGTGATTACTACCAACACACAGGCGGAGATGGTTATTTCAGCGTTGATTCATATTTAAATTCTTCTTTACCTGAAGATTACAGAGAAATAGGTTTTTACACCAGTTCCTCTGGAGCAAGTTATTCATTGAGAGATGTACTCGACTTCAGACCAAGTAGAAGAAATGGTGTCTTTAATTTTGAATTTAGATATTCAAACTCAGGCGACACACAAAGATATGGTACATTATTGCCATTGGATTTAGGTCAGTTTATCGGGGATTATTCTTATTATCTTGCCAGAAAAGACAAATTAATATTGACCAAGGATAGATTATTCCAAATACTGGAAGGATCTCCAGCTATAAATCCTATTTTCCCAACCACACCAAATGGTGCGCTGTTATTGGCCAATATTGTACATAAGCCATACACAGGTTATTTGCCATCAGAAGTAAACCCAGGTATTATTTCCGATTTGTCCATCACGAGAGTGAAACATAAGCGTTACACGATGAAGGATATCGGTACACTGGAACAGAGAATTGAAAACTTACAGTACTACACTTCTCTGAATCTGATGGAACAAAACGCACAGAACTTACAAGTTTCTGATGCATATGGATTGAACAGATTTAAGAACGGCATTTTAGTTGACAACTTCGCCACATTCTTAACAGCCGACACAACCAATTCAGACTTCAAGTCAAACATCAACACGAAGCAAAGATGTTTGTCTGCCATGCAGCAAATCAAACGCTTCCCATTGTTGGCCCTTGATGAAGTGTTAACATATAACACCTTTGGTGGTGTAAGTGATTACGCGGTAGATAGATATGGATTGTATAACATTTTCTCATTACCATATACAACAGAAAGAGCTTGCGGTCAAGTTGTTGCAAGTAGAGGTTTCAATTTAAATTCTTTCAGTATAGTTAATAGAAAAATTCACCTTATTGCATCACCAGGAACAGTTAATCCTGTAGATATTGTGGGTGTAGATGTACGCACTCCAAGAACTCCAGTGATTCCGGATGGTACTCGTAGACCAAATACAACAATCAATGTAGCCAATACTATTGTAGTTACTAATGTAGCACCAGTTACATCCAACAGTGAAATTGTGTTCTTTAGTCCATCAAAAATAAAAACTAATGAGCCACTCACTTTAACTATTCGAAATGCTGCGGCGAACACAAGAGTTAAAGTGCAAAAGACATTTATACCTGGAGAGGATTATGGTGACTGGATTGCATTGAATCAAATTGATGGTCCAGGAACACACAGACAGACTTTCCCTGCTGATACTTTCCCAAGAGCACAAGATTTCACATTCAATTTCTTATTTGAATCATCATCAAATGTTCGAACAGCTACTGTTACAGTGGAAGCCGTAACTTTTTCAAACACTAATATTGTCAGCGGCGGTTCAGGTGATACGACAATTGTAGATATCACCAATTGGAGAGGAACTGGCGGTAGTAGTGTTGTATCATCAACAACACTCGTTAGCACATCCACAAGTACATCCACAAGCACATCTACAAGCACATCCACAAGCACATCTACGAGTACATCAAGTACAGTTGGTACAAACGGTGCAGACGTAGTAGATATTACATCCCTTGATAGTGGAGATACATCGTTCGTAGATCCATATCTTAATGCAGACTTGGGAGATGTGGGTGAGATCGATGGTACAACATGTTATGTACCAGGATCGGTGATACTTTTATCTGGCGACGGTGGATTGACCGATACGAACATAATCACCACACTGGATACAATAGATGCTGCAGCTTTAACTTTAACTACACTAAGTGTCACAGATCCCAATTTCGTTGATGCGGCAGGAGACGCCTTTGCTCAATTGACTGGCACACTAATTGGTGGAAATTTTGGCAACGGAGTTGAAGTAATAGGTTCGTGCTTAACATTCGACGGAATGAATATCACATGCGGATCGATGACTGACGATGAAATTTCAATTGATAATCTAGTCAACGGAGAGATTTATGCTATGGCGATCAATTCAGATGGCGATCTCGACATCTTAGGAACAAACACATTAAGTGATGCTAGTCAAGTTACGGGTCAATTACAGACAGTAAGTGGTTCCGGAAATCAAGTTGAACTTGCTTTCGGTGGTCTGGTTGATGTTGAAAATTCAATTGGCAAAGTCGTGACTGTGTTTGATAGTGATGGTAATGCAACAGCAATGGCTGTCATTGATAGTGTAACTGAAAATGGTTATAGTGTTAATGCGACCGTGATAAATGGTGATGCAATCAATGTTGTTGTCGGAACAACATTCACATTAAACGATCCTGGCACCTCATTAAATACCGTGACAACGGATAGTAGTGGTTCGTTTAATGCAATGGTAGTTGTTCCAAAATGCGGTATCACTTCACCATGTTCGATAGGCGTTTCTGATCCAGAAGGATTAACAGGCGGTACCAGCCAAATAACTATGAGTCCATATGAAGATGATGCAATAAACCAACAAGATATTTCCGCTGGAAATCCAGGAGCTTCAACAGATATAGGACTTTCTAACCAGGAAGCTTTTGGTGTGCAGGATAATATAGATGGACTATTGGAATATTCACAGGACTTTGATTACAGTGATGATGGTGGTAATTACTACTCATGGGAAGACCAATCATGATCTTTTTAGTTCATAAAATTTATTAATAGATATAAGTAAAACATCGGAGTAAATAATGGCTGATCCAATAGCACAAACATTTTTAATAGAAAAATCGAAAGCTCCTAATGGATACTTTGCAAAATCTATTAAATTGTTTTTCAAAAGTAAACCCACCAGTGGCGATTTGAATCTTCCTGTGATACTGTCCATCGTATCAACAGAAAATGGAATACCAACAGGAAAAATTGTTGATTGGGCAACATCGACTGTATACAGCAGCCAAATAAAAGTATCAAATACACCACACTATCTAGATTCAACAACTTGGACGGAATTTAATTTTCCCGCACCAATCTATTTGCAATCTGATGTTCTGTATGCGTTCACATTAAAAGCACCAACAAATGAATTTGAAGTTTGGGGTGCTGTTATGAGTGATGATGCTATACCTTCTACTGTAAAGAATTCACCAACTGATCCTACGCCAGCAAACCCAACAAAAATATCAAAGACACCACTTGTTGGTAATGTATTCTTATCTCAGAATGCTTCAACTTGGGATCCAGAATTAAATTCTTCACTCATGTTCACATTGGAACGTTGCAAATTCCAGACCAACACACCGAAAACTATTCGTTTTGTGGTTCCAAAGAAGTTGCCGGAAGGATTCCTGACAATAGATTCCATTTCTTATTATGCAAATGCGAACAATTTCGTATCAGCTTTCACTCCAGTATCTGATGTGAAAATATATGCTGATGCGTTTAACGTGACAACATCCGATTTGGTGCCCTCGGCCACATCATTAAAGTATAATTATGATTCAACATTGGTTAATGGTACTGTAACACCACAAACAACAATTACACCAGGAAAATATGGTGGCGCGATGCCCACCGATATTCTTCTCTCTGATGGTAAGGGCAAGAGAATATTAGACCCGAATACACACACTTCTTTTTCTGTGTACTCGACACTGAATTCTGTTGATGACCATGTGACACCAATGATATCCGACTATCAATTGTCGGTGTATGCAGTCAGAAACATTATCAACGATTGCGAACTATCAGAAGGACAAATTTCAATTGTTTCGGGTGGAACAGGTTATAATGCAAATACCACATCGGTGACCTTTTCTGCACCAACTGGAACAAATGGCATTCAAGCTACTGGCACCGTTTCGGTGGCAAACGGTTCGATTATAAAAATTAATGTAACGAATCCAGGTTCGGGATATATCGAAACACCTGAAATAACAATCACAGACGCAAATACGAGCCCAGGAACAGGAGTTTCGCTGGCAGTTACTGGAGAAACATCTTCTTCTGGTGGTAATGCGGTAGCAAAATATATCACAAAGAAAGTAACGCTCGCGACCAATTATGAGTCTGGCGATTTAGCTGTATTCATGTCTGCGTATCGTCCTGTCGGAACAGACATACATGTTTACTATAAGATACAAAATCAAAATGATACACAGGATTTCAATGATAGTCCATGGCAACTGATGACACCAATCAACAGTTCAGGAACTCTATATTCTGCCAACAGAAATAATGTATATGAATATACGTTCTCACCAGGACAAGATAATGCACCACAAGGTTATGTGACATACACAAGCACAAATGGTCAAACATATTCAACATTTAATCAGTTTGCAATCAAAATTGTTATGCGAACAAATGACAGTACGAATCCTCCAATCATTTATGATATGAGGACTCTTGCATTGCCTGCTGATGTGGATGTAACAGTTTAAAAAATGAAACATATTAAAGTTCCAGGAACAAATCTCACCAGAGATATCAATTCAATGGGATTAACAAATAATGATATCAATGGGCTTGAAGATTACAAAGCAAAAAGAAGATTGCTGAAGAACCAAAAAGAAGAAATAAATAGAGTAAAATCAGAAATAAAAGATGTTAAAGATGAATTGCAAGAGATTAAATCTTTAATGTTAAGACTACTCGACAAGGGCTAAAATGGCTAATACAGTACCTATTTTAAGTTATGCCAACACTTTCAGTGATTGGTTCGTTGTAACAAATGCTTTGGCTGGCGAAAATAATCTTTTAGCCAAAGGTGACTACACTAAAGATACGGGCACACTATATCTAAGTGAAACAACACAGAACTCGTTACAGTCGAACGGAAACATTGTAGTTCAGAAACAACTTCAAGTTCAAGGTGTAGGTTCTTCCGCATCGATTCAAAATAACTTAACTGTTGGTGGTCAAATATATTTTACCAATACAACATTAGGTCTTGTTGCAAGTGGTCAAGCAAATATTTCGGGACCAATTTTCGCACTTGCACCAAACACTGGTCTGATTGTTGCAAACAGCACAACTCTACAGGGCAATTTGGTAACTACTGGTGCAGCAACATTTAGTAATACCGTTTCAGTATCCAGTTGGGTGAATGTTGCAAGTTGGTTAAGTGTTGCATCTAATGCAACGTTCAGAGATTCTGTTTCCTTTTTGGGACCAATAACGGTTTCAAACAACGCATCAGTAACAGGCAATCTCGTTGTTGCTCAGAATATTGGAACATCATCATTGTCGGTCACCAATACTGCTAATGTTGATAGATTACAGGCAAATTCCATTAATACTGGAACTATAACTGTAACTACTGGAATGGTAAGTTTACTGCAAGCAAACACCAGTGTCAACACAGTTATAACATATGTAACAGATGGTGCGATTGTTGCTGGTTTGAATGTTGTTCCTTTCTTGGCTGCATCTTTTAGTCACTCAAACAATTCTTATGCAACAGCCAATGCAGCTTTAACTGTAGCGAATGCGGCTCTAAACAGTACAGGCCTAACTGCAAATGGTGTGAGTGCTGCATTTGATGTTGCAAATTCTGCTAGTTTGTATGCCAATGGTGCATTCACACAGGCGAATTCTGCATTCGCAGTCGCAAATTCTATTAATACTTACATAGTTACTGTAGCCAATAATGCATTGGCGAATACAAATACAATTATTACCGCTGGAACACTGACAACAACAGGCAACCTAACAGTAGGTGGTTCGGGTTCACTGATTGTGGGTACAACAAGAGTCGTTGCAGCAAACGGTGCATGGGTAGGACCAAGTAGTGGACTTGTTGGTGCAACAGGACCGGCTGGTTCAAATGGTTCACCAGGTCCCGCAGGATCACCTGGTCCAGCAGGACCAACTGGTGCAACAGGACCTGCAGGTTCAAATGGTTCACCTGGTCCAGCAGGACCAACTGGTGCAACAGGACCTGCAGGTTCAAATGGTTCACCTGGTCCAGCAGGCCCATCAGGACCAGCTGGCGCAACTGGCCCAGCGGGCCCAACAGGTCCAACAGGACCTACAGGACCTACAGGACCAAGTGGAGCAGGATCTCCTGGACCTACGGGACCAGCAGGTTCTCCTGGCCCAACAGGCGCAACTGGACCATCTGGACCATCTGGCCCAACAGGACCTACAGGTCCAACAGGTTCTCCTGGTCCAGCAGGACCCACAGGACCAACTGGACCCGTAGGTGCAACAGGTTTGGGTTCACCTGGACCTACAGGATCACCCGGTCCAGCAGGACCAACTGGTGCAACAGGACCTACAGGATCACCAGGTCCATCAAGTCCAGGACCAACTGGTCCTTCTGGCCCTCCAGGCCCAGCAGGACCTCCAGGCCCAACTGGACCACAAGGTGTTATAGGTTTACCTGGACCAACAGGTCCAACAGGACCCGCAGGCCCACCAGGACCTACAGGCCCAACAGGTAATCCATTTGGAGGCGGCACATTCACGGGTAGCATTGCTGTACAAGGTTCAATTAGTGCTACAGGCGATATCACAGCATTCTCGGATGAAAGATTAAAAGCCGATGTTAATACGATACTGAATGCATTAGAGATAGTAAATAGTCTAAGAGGTGTATCTTACACCAGAAAAGAAGATGACATGCGCGGCATCGGTGTAATAGCTCAAGAAGTTATGGAGGTATTACCTGAAGTTGTTCGTGAGTCGCAGAATGGTTATCTGTCTGTAAGTTATGGCAATATAGTTGGTCTACTGATTGAAGCGATTAAAGAATTAAAACAAGAAGTAGAAGACTTGAAACGCAAGTAACTCAAAACCTCACCAATAAATAAGGTGAGGTTTTTCAAATCAGGAAATTATTATGCCGGCAGGATACGCAGATCAATTTATAGAGCAGGGCACAACCTTTACCAGCGACCTCACATTGGATGATGTCAATGGTAATAATTTCAATCTGACTGGTTTTTCCGTCAGTAGTCAGGCTCGTAGGTCATACTACTCAACAAATCCCACAATCACATTTAATGCTTCGATTGTGGATGCAAGTAATGGTGTGATTCGTTTGACAGCAAATTCTGCGGTGACCGCAAATGTTAAACCAGGAAAACTGGTGTATGATGTTCGTCTAATAGAAAATTCTTCCAATAATGTAACGAGAATACTAGAAGGACAAATCTTTGTTTCTCCTGCTGTAACTAGATAACGCAAAGGCGAGAGATGCCAACAAAGATTACGGTCACAAATCCTCAGCCAATCACAGTCAAAGTAGACTCGGGTAAAGACCAAGTAGTTCATAGCACGACCACGTTCCTTGGTTCGGCTAACAATTTCTTCTCAAATACTGGCGGCACGATAACAGGAAATATTATCATCCAGGGAACAACTTTCACTGGAAATATATTACCTGCAGCGGATCAAATATATAACATTGGTGCACCAGGTCTTAGATATAAAACATTATATGTTGCTGCCAATACATTAGATATTGGTGGCGGCACAATATCCGCCAGTGGTAACACGATGGTGTTGAGTTCACCATCCGGTGGAACAATGTTTTTCAATGCACCAGCGAATACCACAATCGATGCCGGTGCAGGTGAAAGAGCTGAAGATACTGCAAACACTGCATATACATTATCGGTTGGTGCATATTACTACTCAGGCGAGGCAATTTCCACATCCAATCAGGCGATTAATACCGCAAATACTGCATTGGATTCTTCAAATGCAGCCTTTAGCACTGCAAATACCGCTTACACACTTGGTCTTGGTAGTTATTATTACTCAGCTGAAGCACTATCAACTGCAAATAGTGCTATTGAAACCGCAAATGATGCAGCAAATACAGCCAACACATCATATGAGATTGCTGCTGGTTCTTATTATTATGCGGCGACAGCTTATGTAACAGCCAACGATGCTTTTGTAACTGCACAGACAGCTACTCTGACTGCACAAAATGCTATCATAACTGCACAGACTGCTGAAATAACTGCGCAAACCGCTATTGATGTTGCAAACTTGGCGTTAGAGATAGCGAACAGTATTGTTTTAACAAATTATGTACAAAGAAGCGGCGATACAATACTTGGTCCTTTGGTTTTCTTGGGAGAACCAACCGCTAACCTGCAAATTGGTAATATTCAGAGTGCAAACGGCGTAGATTTATACGCGGAGAACACAGGATATGCACAAATAAACTATTCAAACATACATTTTGTGTCTGTAAATTCCCTAGGAACACTGATACAGACACAAAATAGTATGGTAAACTTGGATTCCGTAAATAAAACAATCGAACTGACCTCTGAAAACGAAATAAATTTAAGTGTTAACAGTTTTAACGCAATAACAGTTTACCCTAACAATGATATCTATCTCAGAGGTTCGATTTCGGCAACAGTTGACGGTGGCAATTTTTAATAAATAACAATATAAAACCTTCACTTGAGGACAAATAAAAATGGCAAATACCAGCATTAGAATTAAACGTTCCACAACAACTGGCGTACCAGGCTCGTTGTTAGCGGGTGAATTGGCGTATTCATACCAATCAAATACAATCTTTATCGGTTCGCCAGACGGTAACGGCGTTGTCAATGTTGGCGGTCAATACTACACTTCTCAGGTCGATAACGCAACACATTCAAGTATTGGTGGTACACTTGTTCGCCGCGATCCAAACGGTAATGTGGCGTTCAATTTTATTACCGCAAATATTATTGGTAATATTGTAGGTAATTCTAATTCTGCCACGCAACTGCAAAATTCTAGAGACTTTTCGATCAGTGGTGGTGATATCACCGCTTCAGCTGTAGGGTTTGATGGTACAAATAACGTAACACTGAGTGCGTCACTGAATTCAGTAGCTGGTCTTTCTGCTGGTGTATATGGCGGTACGACAGCAATACCTGTGGTCACTGTGGCTGCCAACGGCCGCATCATGGCGATTTCTAACACAGTAATCGCAACATCGTTTGACATTTCTGGTAATACTGGTACTGACACATTCAACGGCGGCGAAACACTAAGTTTCGTTGGTAATGGCACAGGCATTGTAACTTCAGTATCAAATGGTCAGGTAGTATTTGCAACCGACACAACAGTTGTTCGTGCAAATACACCATCTTCGAAACAGACAATCGATGGTGACGTTGAAATTTCTGGTAACCTGATTGTTTTAGGTACAGAAACAATTATTAATGTTGATACACTGAACATTGCTGACCCATTAATCTTCTTAGCATCAAACAATGCAGCTGATGTTGTAGATATCGGTTTCGTTGGTCACTATAATGATGGAGCAGACAAACATACTGGTGTAATTCGTCATGCCGGTACAAAAGAATTCTATGTATTCGACAATTATTCTGTTGAACCTGGTGGTAACGTTATTGATATTGCAAACAATAGTTTCAGAACTGCAAACGTCAATGCAAGTTACTTCAAGGGTAATGTAATTGCAACATCAATTACCTCAGATTCACTGTCACTTTCATCTGCATTAGGTGTTCCAAGTGGCGGTACAGGTAAAACAACATTTACTGCTGGTCAAGTTGTAATTGGTGACGGCACAAATTCACTGAAACAACTTGCGAATGTTTCATCCGTTAATACAACACTGACAACAAACAACACCGTTGCAAACCTAACAACAGATGTATATGGTCGTGTAACGTCATTCACGACACAGGCAATTTCTGGTCTGACTGTGCCACAAGGTGGTACCGGTCAGAGTTCGTTTACAAGTGGTGCAATTATTGTTGGCGATGGTTCGGGTGCTCTACAAACATTGTCGAATACCACATTTGTTGCATCAGGTTCTGGCGCAAGCAACAACACTATCACTTCAGTAACAGTTGATGCATACGGCAGATTCACCGCTGCAACCTTCAGTGCAATCTCTGGACTAACTGTTGGTCAAGGCGGTACCGGTGTATCTTCATTCACTTCGAAGGGTATGGTATACGGCAACGGATCAGGTGCACTGCAAGTTACTGCTGCAGCTGGTGATGCAGACCAAACATTCTCTAATCAGATTATGACAGTCACAAATGCTGGTGTACCAGTATGGTCAACAACACTTGATGGTGGTCAATTCTAACGCAACTATATAATCTTATATCATCTTTATAATAGGAGTTTGAAATGGCAACGAATGACAAGTATCTTAACTATTACATTGAGACATTAACTTCCACATTGAATGATTGTGTGGTAAGAAATGTCTCAATGCAGGCAAATGCAAGGATTTCCAGCGAAGTGATTGAAGAACTTCAACAAAAGATTGAAGAACTTCAAAATGTTTTGGCTACAACTAAAGATAACAGTAACACTTTAAACAGTCAATATACTGAAGAAATTAAAAAATTAACGGCAGAGATAACCGAATTAAGAGCAATTCGAAATCAGTATGAGAATGTAAAGAGTGAAGCTGCGCATGTTGAAACATTCAGAAATGAATTGGTAAAAGAACGAGAAGCACACCAAGTAACTCGTAATGATTTACAAACAAAGGTGAATAACATTACAAATGATTTCAATAATAGAATCAATAAATTAAATGAAACACATAATGATAAGTTGAATAAAGTTGCATTGAAACACAAAGAAGAAATTAAATTGTTGAATGATAGAATCGCATATCTCGAAATGTCTCCTGCCAAGAGAAAGAAGTTTGATATGTTAAATCCTAAGCCTGAAACTGTGGAAGAAGAAACAAATAAAGACGGCGGAGTTTTCTAAGTAAATGCCTACAGCAATTGCAAATACAGCGATACAATTAAAAAAATCAGGAAGTTCAGGCAATACACCAGTTAATTTAAGTTACGGTGAGCTTGCTTTAAACTACGCTGATGGCAAGCTGTTTTATAAAAATTGGCTCAACAATATTGATTTCATTGAAAATCAAGATACTTTCGGTAGTATCAATGCCAATTCAACACTTGTAATTGCCACAACACCAACGGATGTACTATCTCTTGTTGCCGGTTCTGGCGTAAATATTGATGCGAACGCCACAAACAAAAGCATAACAATTTCTTCAACCGGTGGATCTGCCGGTTCTTATGCGAATGCAGCTTTCGTTCAAGCAAATGCTGCTTACACTTTAGCCAATACACTGGCTTCAGGTTCAGTTGATACCTATGCTCGACCACATGCGAATGCAGCATTCAATCGTGCAAACAATTCCGTATTAAAAACCGGCGATACAATGACTGGTGATTTGCTGATTAATACAGCAAATATCGAAACCAATTACATGATCGTTGAGACCACATTATATTCTGGTCTCGCAACAAGAAGTCATACGCCACTACCAAACCTGATTGCTCAGTTTACCGGTAATGTTGCATCATATGTACAGGTAAATGCGCAGAATATTGACGAACACGGATCATCCGACTATGTGTTGACAGCTGATGTTGGAACTGACACATCATTTTATGTGGACCTTGGTTTACATGGATCACAATTAACAGAAGGTACAATATATCCACTTGATGGTTATCTGTATGTGCAAGGTAACACAAGTCAATTAGGTGGTAACTTAATCATTGGTACCACATCAGACACACCTGGCATACAAACACGAATCGTTGCTGGTGGATATGACGAAGCAAATGTTGTCATCACCATCGATGTAACAAACACGACCATTAAAAATAAACTGAAGGTCAACAACTCTCTTTCAGTTAACACAAGTACACTTACATCCATTTCATACACATCTTCAAATACGAATCAAGTCATTATTGATAAGTTTTTAACCTCTGAATTTAGAAGTGCTAAATATGATGTACAGTTAACCAATGGTTCAAATTATCATGTGTTTGAAGTCAGAGTATTACAAGACGGAACTACTGCATTCATAACACAATACGGTGAAATATTTACCAGTACAAGATTAGGTAATATTGATGCCTCTTGTTCCGGCGGTTTTCTAAATCTCTTATTCCAACCTGATGCGTCACCAACAACAGTTAAATTATTGAGGACTGCTATCGCAACATAAGTGAAAGTGAATTATCATGAAGGGTGAATGGTGTTATTTTAAAAGTTATTTTTCTCCTGAAGTTTGCGATAAAATACTAGAATTAGGATTGCAACTTCCGAAACAGAGCGCAACGCTCGGTGTTGAGGGTAAAAGTGTAGACACTCAATACAGAAAAAGCCAAACAAGATTTATATTAAAAGAACAGACACAATTTAATTTTCTGTTCGATGAGATGTGGAAAATGGCAATCAGAGCCAATGAAGATTGGTTCGGTTTTCATCTAACAAAAATAGATTATATTCAATTAGCTGAATACGATTCGGCTTATCAAGGTGAATACAAGAAACACCACGATGTTTTTTGGATCAACAATGATCCGGTCTACCACAGAAAACTAACTGCTGTCGTACAATTAACCGATCCCTCCGAATATGAAGGTGGTGATTTTGAAGTGTATGATTCAAACTCTTATCCGGATAAAGAAGAAATAAGAACACGCGGAACAGTAATCTTTATTCCTTCTTTTGTGCCGCACGCCGCACTTCCGGTCACAAAGGGCCTGAGACACAGTTTGGCATGTTGGTTTGATGGACCTAAGTGGAGATAATATGCGCTTTCACATACTTGGTTTACCACACACAGTAACCTCCAAAGAATATAACGCTTGCGCATACACACAGAAGGTGTGGAAGTTTGGCAAGATGATGACCAATTTGGGTCACGAAGTCATTCATTACGGTCATGAAGAATCTGACCTACAGTGTACTGAACATGTTACAGTTACCACAAATGATGACCTAAAGAAGGCTTACGGTTCATATGATTGGCGCAAGAACTTCTTTAAGTTTGATACCAACGACCATGCATATCAAACATTTTATACAAATGCAATTCGTGAAGTTGGTAAAAGAAAACAAAAAAATGATTTCATTCTACCATTTTGGGGATCCGGTGTTCGACCAGTTTGTGATGCACACACCGATTTAATTTGCGTAGAACCTGGTATAGGTTACGCAGGCGGTCATTGGGCTCGGTTTAAAATTTTCGAATCGTATGCAATCTATCATGCATATTATGGTTTGAATTCTGTTGGCACTTGTATGCAAGATTGGTATGATGTTGTCATACCAAACTATTTCGATCCAGATGATTTTGTTTTCAATGAAAAGAAAGAGGATTACTTTCTATTCTTGGGTCGAGTGTATGAAGGTAAAGGTGTCAACATTGCAGTGCAGGCAACCGAAGCCATTGGTGCAAAATTAATTATTGCCGGACAGAACTCACTTAGACAGATGGGTTACACATCAACACCATCTCACGTAACAGAGATTGGTTATGCAGATGTAAATACAAGAAAAGAACTCATGTCAAAAGCCAAAGGTGCGTTCGTTGCATCACTATACACTGAACCTTTTGGTGGCGTACAGATGGAAATGTTATTCTCCGGTACACCTACCATTACCACCGATTGGGGAAGTTTCACGGAAAACAATATACATGGTGTCACTGGTTATCGATGCAGAACATTCGAACAGTTCACTTGGGCTGCACGGAATATTGACAGGATCGATCCTCGTAACTGTAGAAAATGGGCAGAGAACTTCACCTTGGAGAAGGTCGGTAAAATGTATGAGGAGTATTTCCAGTCAGTACTGAATGTACATACAGGAAATGGTTGGTATGAGAAAAATGATTCTCGTTCCGATTTAAATTGGTTGCGTAAAGAACAACCATCTTTTCCCGAAAGAATGAATTATGATGTGATTGAATCGGAAGAAAAACCAATGGCTAACCAGCTAGCCAAATGGATTAAGGAAGAATTAAATCCGGATTCCGTATTGGATATTGGTTGTGGACCAGGTACCTATGTGGAATCTTTATTGGACACCGGTATTAACGCAACAGGTCTAGATATAGATGACAGAGTTTATGGTAAACATTATCTAAAACACCAAAGTTTGTTTGATATTACAGATGAGAAGGCTGATGTTGTCATTTGTTTAGAGGTTGCAGAGCACATTGAACAAGAAAGAGAAGATGAAGTTGTGGAAAAAGTGGTATCAACTGTAGGTAAAACGTTGATATGGACAGCTGCAGCTGTGGGACAAGGTGGCATTGGTCATATCAACTGCAAAAATAAAGAAGAATGGGCAGAAAAGATTACCAAAGCTGGATTGACCAGGAACCTGGAACGAGAAGAACAATTGAAAAATTATATTTCTCAAACTAACCATTTAGGTTGGTTTCCACAAAACTTGTTATATTATGAAAGATAAATAAGTAATACAATCATAATAACAAGGGGAAAGTGAACCTTGGCTACTCAGAATAATTTCATCATCAGGAATGGCCTGACGGTCAATACTGTTCAAGTAATTGATTCAACAGGCAATTGGGTCGGTCCAACATTCTCTGGATATAGAACCAATACAGTACTTGCGGTCAATAGTTCAGGTTACTTAGTCAACTCAAACATTAGTTTTAGTGCGGCTAACAACACACTATACACACCAAATGCAAATGTAACACATGTACTGACTGCAAATCTTATTGTCTTTAATGACGGCAGTACACTTACGAGTTCAAGTGGAATCGTAGCCAATAATTCGGTTCTTGCAAATACAGCGGTCTATGCAAGAATCGCTAATGCCACAACAGGCACATATTTCCCAATTGTTACAAACACAACAGCAAACGGAAGCAATACACTACATTATACAAGTGATAGTTTCCAATTGTATCCATCGAACAACACATTCAGAGCCACAGGAAATGTTTGGGCTGGAGATTTCATTGTAGTTGGTTCGGGAATTCCTGTTGTCAATTCAACAGGACATTGGATAGGACAGAATAGTGGTTTAGTTGGTGCTACAGGTGCGGCCGGTCCGACTGGACCATCGGGTGCAACCGGACCATCAGGTGCTACAGGACCAACAGGACCTACCGGTCCAGCAGGACCAAGTGGAACATCCACTAATTGGATTATTAAAACTGCAAACTATACGGCTAGCACCTACGAACAGATCGTTGCGAATACGATTGGTGGCACATTTACGATTACATTGCCGGCCACACCATCAGTTGGTGACTTCATAAAAATTGCTGATGGTGGTGATTTCTCTAATAACAACTTAACAGTTGCGAGAAATGGTAGCACCATTGAGAACGATAGTTCTGATCTAACCATAGATATCAAACAAACCATCACAACACTGATATACGATGGTAATACTTGGCAAGTCATATCAACTGTTGGTGGATTAGGTGCAACTGGTGCTACGGGAGCTGGCGCAACTGGTGCTTCAGGACCTGCAGGTGCAACAGGACCCACAGGTCCTACTGGTTCTACGGGACCAGCAGGTCCAATCGGCGCGACAGGATCAGATGGTGCCACGGGTTCCACAGGACCTTCAGGCCCAACTGGTGCAACGGGAGCTAGCGGACCCACAGGATCTACCGGACCAACAGGTTCAACAGGATCAACTGGACCTGCAGGACCAACTGGTTCAACTGGTGCAACAGGCCCAATAGGAGCAACCGGTGATGTTGGTCCTTTTGGACCAACAGGACCAACTGGACCCACAGGATCAACTGGTCCAGTTGGTGCAACGGGCTCGACTGGACCAACAGGTCCAACTGGACCCACAGGAGCAACTGGAGCTTCTGGAGCTGATGGTGACCGATATCACACATCAAGTGCAAATACATTAACGATAGCAAATACTGGCACAATCAGTTTATACACCGCAAATCTAAATCTAGATTATTCGATTGCACAAACAATTATTATATCATATGATCTTGCCAATCATATGCATGGTTTGGTTAACACTTATAATCAATTAACAGGTCAGTTAACAGTCGATCTCAATGATTCAAGTGGTTCGGGAACTTATAGTAACTGGGAAATTAACTTATCGGGCGCAGTTGGCATTCAGGGTGCAACAGGTGTTACGGGTCCAACTGGTGCAACAGGTCCCGGTGGAGTAATAGCCGGATCAAACAATCAGATCATCTATAGAAATTCTTCTAATGTTGTTACTGGAAGCAGTGGTTTACAATATGATGGTGTAAGTTTAAAAGTCAATGGTAATTTAGAATCTGTTTATCAGTCGGGTGATGAAGGTGGTGAAATCTTTCTTAACAAACCTGTTACCAATACCAGTATCAACAATGGTATAACGATTGACGTATATCAGAATAAAGTAAGAATTTTTGAAAATGGTGGAACATTCCGTGGCGGTTATTGGAACGTAGCTGCACTAGCATCGGGTGTCGGTACAGATTTCGCCGCAGGAACAGGCGGTTCTGGAGCTACAGGAGCAACGGGCCCATCGGGTCCAACTGGTGCAACTGGACCTTCAGGTTTAAATGGCGCAACTGGTGCAACTGGACCTTCAGGTCCAACCGGCGCAACTGGACCATCAGGCCCAACTGGACCTTCAGGTTCAAATGGTGCAACAGGACCAACGGGACCAACAGGACCAACTGGTTCTACGGGACCAGTAGGGCCATCAGGTGCAACAGGATCAGCCGGTGCTACAGGTTCTACAGGACCAACTGGTGCCACAGGAACACAGGGACCAACAGGTGCAACCGGATTAGCTGGTGCTACTGGACCATCAGGTCCATCAGGCGGTTCAACGAATTGGATTATTAAAACATCCAATTACACAGCCAACAACTTTGATTATATTGTTGCAAACACGGTTGCAGGTTCCTTTACAGTTACATTGCCGGCAACACCAACAACAGGTAATTATATTCTTATTGCGGACGGTGGAGATTTTTCTGTAAACAATCTGACTGTTGCTAGAAATGGCAGCACGATTGAGAACGCAGCAGAAGATTTATTGCTCGATGTAAAACAAACAAGTACAACTTTAATTTATGATGGCAATACTTGGCAAGTATCAACAACAGTTGGTGGAGTAGGTGCTACTGGTGCTTCAGGTTTTGGTGCAACTGGTGCAACCGGTCCAAATGGTCTTGTAAGTTGGATCGTTAAAACATCAAACTATACAGCTAGCAATTCGGAACAAATTTTAGCAAGTACTGCTAATGGTTCGTTTACAGTTTCATTACCAGCATCACCAACAACAGGAATGTTTGTTGTGTTGTCGGACGGATACGATTGGTCCGCTAACAATTTGATTGTTGGTAGAAATGGTAGCACCATTGAAAACAATGCGCAGAACTTATTACTTGATGTTAAAGAAACAATCGTTACATTCATTTATGATGGATCTACTTGGCAAGTATCTGCAACAGTTGGTGGCGTTGGTGCTAGTGGTGCTACTGGTGCACAAGGTCCCACAGGCCCATCTGGACCAACAGGACCAACTGGTTCCACAGGACCAACAGGACCAATCGGCGCCACCGGTGCGGCCGGCGCTACGGGTTCCACAGGACCTTCAGGACCAACTGGTGCAACAGGCGCAACTGGACCTACAGGTGCAACAGGATTAGGCGCAACAGGTCTAACTGGTTCGACTGGTGCAACAGGACCTTCCGGTGCTGATGGTGATCGTTATCATACGACAAGTGCAAACACTTTAACTATATCCAACACAGGCACAATCAGTCTGTATACTGCGAACCTGAACTTAGATTATTCGATTGCACAAACTGTTATCATTGCGTATGATCTCGCTAACCATATGCATGGTTTGGTCAATACTTATAGCCAATCAACAGGCCAACTAACAGTCGATTTAAATGATTCAAGTGGTTCTGGAACCTATAGTAACTGGGAAATCAATCTTTCGGGAGCTGTCGGTATACAAGGTTCAACTGGTGCAACTGGACCCACAGGTGCTACCGGTGTCGCCGGCGTAAATGGTGCAACAGGTGCCACAGGATCACAAGGAACTGCGGGCGCAACAGGACCATCCGGACCAACAGGACCAACTGGTTCCACAGGACCAATAGGTCCATCAGGTGCAACTGGATCAGCCGGCGCAACAGGTTCGACAGGACCCGCTGGACCTACGGGACCAACTGGCGCCACAGGTATATCGGGTGCTACAGGACCATCAGGTCCAGCAGGCGGTTCAACCAATTGGATCGTTAAGACTGCAAACTATACAGCCAATAACTTCGACTACATTGTTGCTAACACAGTAGGGGGTTCATTTACTGTTACCTTACCAGGAACACCAACAGTAGGAAACTACATCGTAATCAGTGATGGTGGTAATTTTGCAAATAACAATCTGACTGTTGCTAGAAACGGCAGCACAATTGAAAACGATACACAAGATTTATTACTCGATGTAAGTCAAACCACTACAACACTGATATACGATGGCAGCACTTGGCAAGTATCAACAACAGTTGGTGGACTAGGTGCAACTGGTGCTTCGGGACCTACAGGTGCAACAGGTGTTACTGGACCAACAGGACCTTCGGGAGCAACTGGTGTTGCGGGACCCACAGGTCCAACAGGAGCAACGGGTGTTGCTGGTCCAACGGGACCCACAGGACCGGCTGGTTCGACAGGTGCAACCGGCACAATAGGTCCCGCAGGTCCAACAGGACCTACAGGGCCAACAGGACCAACTGGACCTACCGGGCCAACAGGACCATCAGGTGCAACAGGTTCTGGTGCAACAGGCGCAACTGGTCTTACAGGAGCAACAGGACCAACTGGACCTGCAGGACCTCCAGGATCAGGAGGCGGTGGTGGTCCAGGTAGTGGCAGTGGTGGTGGAGCAATTTCGAACAGAGTTTATACTGCGAACGGAGTACAAACAGTATTCACAATATCATCCGGGTATACTGCAAATAGTATTATCGTAACAGAGAACGGCGTTGTACAAACGCCAAATACTGATTACACTGTATCAGGAAATACAGTTGTGTTTAGTGGTGCACCAGATAATGGTGTTGTAATTGGCATACGAGAAATTCCTACTCTAGTATTAGATAATAGTAGTGTTTATTCTAGAACAACAATCAGTGCAACTTCTGGACAAACATCTTTTGCAGTAGCATACAATCCAGGTCAGTTAACAGTATATCTAAACGGTGCACTATTAAGTTCTTCAGATTACACAGCAACAAATGGTTCTTCTGTAGTGTTGACAGATGCAGCATCAACTGGAGATATTTTAGAATTTATCAACTATTCGTTGGTGCCAGTACTGACAATTCCTAACGCAACATTAAATAGCACAAATATCTCATCGAATTTGGCTATCACAACAGGTTACAGTGCTGTCAGTGTAGGTCCAATAAATATTGCTAACAATGTTCAGATAACCATTGCTGATGGTCAAAAATGGGTAATATTATAAAATGCCAAGTAAATCAAGAAATTTAGGAGATTTTTCCCGAGGTAGTGCAGGCATAGTTCCTGGCACCTGGACCACAGCAACTCGTCCATCGAGTCCATTCGATGGTCAATTAGGACTTAATACAACACTCGGATATTTGGAGTGGTACAGTTCAGCACAAGCAAGTTGGTTTCCAATTTTTAGACAACCTCCATACACAATAACTTATTTGGTCATCGCTGGCGGCGCTAGTGGTGGTGGACAAATTGGTGCCGGTGGCGGCGCAGGTGGTTTAAGATATGGCACTTTAACTTTATCACCGGGAACAGGATACACAGTCACAATTGGTGCTGGCGGATCAGCTGTTGGTGGTGCAGCTAGAGGAAACAATGGTTCTAATAGTTCGTTCAGTATCATAACAGCATCAGGCGGTGGCGCCGGTGGTGCTGATGCTGCAGAAGCTGGTAACAGCGGTGGATCCGGCGGTGGTAGCGGACGAAATGGTGCTGCAGCTGGTTCAGGAAACATAGGCGGTTACACACCACCAGAAGGTCGCAACGGTGGCGTAGGTGGAAACGGCGCAGGCGGTGGCGGCGGTGGTGCCGGTGCTGTAGGTGGAGTCACCTCTGCGGGTCAAGCAGGCGTGGGTGGTTCAGGTAATAACTATTCTACAATAGCAAGTGCTACTGGAACCGGCGTGGGTGGATTTTACGCAGGCGGTGGTGGTGGCGGCGGTTGGAGTGGAACAAGCTCTGGTGCTGCTGGTGGTGCTGGCGGTGGCGGCGCAGGAATAACTAGTGGTACAGCCACAAGCGGTACTGTAAATACCGGCGGTGGTGGCGGTGGTGGAGGTTATCCAGGAACAACTAGTGGTGCCGGCGGATCAGGTTTAGTGATAATTTTCTATCAGGGCAGTACTGCTCTAGGTTCAGGTGGAACAGTGACCACTTCCAATAACTTTGTCTATCACACCTTCACAAGTTCGGGAACATATAACGCTTAAATTATGCCAAGTATAATAAACGCATCAACAAATAATACTACTGGTCTGATATACTCAGCTGACGCCAGTGGTGTACTGGCGTTACAAGGTAACGGTACAACGGGTCTTACTGTAGGTAACACAGGTAATGTTACCGTGAGTACAAATTTATTTGTGTCTGGATCCAGTGTTCAGCCATTAGTGTCTGGCACAGCACAAAATACAACAAGTGGAACAAGTATTGATTTTACTGGCATACCTAGTTGGGCTAGAAGAATCACAGTAATGTTTAATGGAGTCAGCACTAACGGTTCATCAAATATTCAAGTTCAAATAGGTGCAGGAAGCATTACCACAACAGGGTATTTTTGTAATTATGCTGCGATTAACTCAGGAACAGGGCAAGGTAATGTGACTTCTGGTTTCCTTGTATATGCAGGTACACTGGCAAGCTCAATAAGTACGGGACATTTGGTTCTCACTTTGATTTCGGGAAATACTTGGATTGCAAGTGGCTTAATTTTGTACACAAACGGCGCCGGTGCCATGTACATGATAGCCGGTAATGTCACACTTTCTGGAACATTAGATCGCCTGCGTCTAACAACAGCAAACGGCACAGATGCTTTTGACGCCGGCTCAGTAAACATCATGTACGAATAAGGTAACAACACAATGCCATACGGAACAGCAGCAGTAGATAGTATACAAAGTTCAGGCAATTTAGCCGTTACTGGCAACATTGTGCCCACCGGTGGCGTTTTTGCCGCCAATGCTCCAGGTATTAACAGAATAATCAATGGTGCCATGGCCATAGATCAGCGTAATGCTGGTGTTGCACAAACAATAACAGCTGGTGCAGCACTGGCCTACACCGTTGATCGTTGGTATGCTTACTGCACAGGTGCCAATGTGACGGGGCAACAAGTAGCAGGAACTGGTGGCAACTTGTTTGCTTACAGATTTACTGGCGCAGCATCAGTAACATCTATCGGTTTCGGACAAAGAATAGAAGCTCTTAACTCAGCCGATTTAGCAGGAACTACTGCTACGTTAAGTGTAGAATTGTCAAACAGCTTACTCACAACTGTGACTTGGACTGCATTCTATGCCAATACTTCAGACACATTTGGTACGTTAGCAAGTCCCACTCGCACTCAGATTGCCACTGGTACATTTACGGTGACGAGCACACTTACTCGTTACAGTACACAAATTAGTATTCCTGCTGCTGCAACCACTGGTATAGAAATTGTATTTACAGTAGGTGCACAAACAAGTGGCACATGGATTATAGATAATGTGCAATTGGAAGCAGGCAATATGATGAGCACTTTTGAACGTAGACCACATGGTCAAGAATTGTTACTATGTCAAAGATATTATGAAACAAAAACAGTGTTTATGCTCACAAAAGGTGCTCAATATGATGGTAACGGTTGGGTAATGGTATTGCAGTATTTAATGAAACGAGTTGCTCCCACAGTCACATGCTCATCTACAATAAATCTGCCGAGAACTGCTACAACAACATCGGCGGTGATAACTGCCGCCAGTGCAGTCGATGGTGGAACTGCATTTATAGCAGCAGAAATGTAAGGATTTACGACAATGCCGATGATACTCGACGGAAGTTCCGGATTAACATTACCCAGCTGGACCACAGCAGGGCGTCCCGCATCACCACAGAATGGTCAGATGGGAATAAACACAACTTTGGGATATATTGAGTGGTATTCTAGTACATTTTCTTCCTGGTTTCCGATATATCAATCACCTAGTTATTCGATAGACTATTTAATAGTAGCAGGCGGTGCTGGCGGCGGCGGAGTTGCCGTAAGTTCGGGCCTTGGCGGCGGTGGTGGTGCCGGCGGTTATTTGGCCTCCACATTTACTGTGACTTCAACGACATCTTACACGGTGACAGTGGGTGCAGGTGGCGCAGGTGGTGCGGCAGGAGCCAACCGCGGCGTCAATGGTTCAGATAGTTCTGTTAGTTCGATATCAACAGCTACCGGTGGCGGTGCAGGTAGCGCTGGTAGAGACACAGGTCCCGGAGCCTTGTCAGGCGGTTCGGGCGGTGGCGGCGGCGGTGGCGGAGCAGGATCTGCACAAGCCGGTGCCTCAGGAATTGCTGGACAAGGAAACGCCGGTGGAAATGGTTTCACCAGCGGTCAAAACTATGGCGGCGGTGGTGGTGGGGGTGCTGGTGCAACAGGTGGCAACGGATCAGCTACTAATGGTGGCAACGGTGGTGCAGGTCTCAATTGGCAAACACTGGGTACATTCTATGCCGGCGGCGGTGGTGGCGGCATTAATAGTTTTGGTGGTGGCGGTACCGCTGGTACTGGTGGTGCCGGCGGCGGCGGAGCCGGCGGCAGAACTTCTAACGGTGTCGCTGCAACGACCAATACTGGAGGCGGCGGCGGTGGCGCCGGTGGCGACAGCCCGGCAGCTGCTGGTGGCAATGGCGGTTCTGGAATAATTATCATTCGTTATCAGAGTGCTACACAACGCGGAACAGGTGGAACAGTTACAAACAGCGGTGGGTATTTTTATCACACCTTCACGGGTTCAGGAACATTTACAGCTTAAATATAAAAATAAAACAATAAGGCCATAGGGAATGACTACAAGAATCACCACATCCAATATAGACCCAACAGCACTGATTGCGATTCAGGGTCCTATAATCAGCAGCATTCAAGTTACCAGTAATAACTATGTGGTATTAGATGATACGGCTGTTGATACTGCTGGTGGTTTTATTCGAATAAATGGCAGCAATTTCACTTCATCAACACAAGTTATCATTGGTTCACAATTAGCCACAAGTGTAACTTTTGTTAACAGTTCAACATTGAATGTTCAAGTTCCTGCACAATCAGCCGGAACTTATACAGTTTATGTAACGAACAATAACGGTGATGTGGCCATTATGGTCATGGGTGTAACATACAGTCCAATACCTGCATGGTCTACCGGCAGTACACTGCCCGGTGGTGTTGTGAATAGTTCATTGAGTATACAGTTGAACGCATCAGGAGATGGTTCAATTACTTATGCTGTTGCAAACGGAAGCAGTCTGCCTCCAGGATTAACATTAAGTTCGAATGGATTGTTAAGTGGTGCAGTTACAGGCATCACGAGCGAAACAACGTATAATTTCAATATAAATGCAATTGATGCTCAACTACAAGATGCACCAAGAACATTTAGCATCACAATACTTGCAAACGACCCAAATCTTAGAAATACCACAACACTACTAAGTGCCAGCAATCCTTCCAGTACCTTTGTGTCTGATGCCAGTGCTAATAGTTTTGTTATTACAGTGAATGGTGACGTTAGACCTAGCAATTTTGGCCCATATACGCCAGGATATTACAGTGGATCATTTAGTTCAGGTGGCATTTCATGGCCCGGATCAGCAGCATTAGCGTTAGGCACCGGCGATTTTACTATTGAATGTTGGGTAAATTATACTTCTGAAGCCAGTAGATTTTTAACTAATCGTGTCAGCTTCAGTGCAGGAAGTGGAACCTGGTCTTGGTCTTTCAACTCAACTTCAATCGCATTCGTAACAGTGATTCCGGGAGAGCCAGGAGTCAGCAATAGTTCTGTAAGCATACCCACAAACAGATGGAATCATTTAGCTGTAGTTCGTAGCAGTGGTGTAATTACATTTTATGTAAATGGAACCAGTTTTGCTGGAGGATCATTTGGATATGATTTAGGAAACACCGATCAAAGTTATCTTCTAGGATCAACTTCAGAGAAAAACGGGTTCAATTTTACAGGTTCCATAAGCAACTTGAGAATTCTTAAAGGTACTGCACTTTATACTAGCAGTTTTACACCAAGTACAACTCCATTAACAGCAGTTGCAAACACACAGTTACTGATATGTCAAAGTAATAGATTTAGGGACGAAAGTAATAATAATGTTGCACTCACTCCCTCATCAGCTACAATAACAGGTTTTGATCCATTCGTTCCTAGCGCAAGTTTTGCAGGTCGCGGTAGCGGATTCTTTGATGGCACTGGAGATTATTTAAATTTCACAGGCGGTACTGCTACCACCATCGGAACTAGTTCTGGCACAGTTGAGTTTTGGATGTATGCTACTGCTAATGATGGATACCGAAGAATTATTGCTTCCACTAGCGGAGGATTCGCATCAGGAACTTTCGTTATTAGATTTAATCAGGGAAGTTTTTTGGTGGGCGCTGGCGGAGGAAACAGCATTACTGCAACATTACCAGTAACCAATCGTTGGTATCATATAGCATGGGTCGGAGTGAATGGTTCATCTCAAACTCTTTACATAGATGGAGTATCTGCCGGTACTGCCGGGTCGTATGACCTTACTGAATCCATATCATTGATTGGTGGATGGTATTCAGTCAGCACATCAGAATTTTTTGCGGGATACCTGTCTGATGTTCGCATAGTTAAAGGCACTGCGGTTTACACTACAAATTTCACACCACCTACAGCACCTCTTACAGCCATCGCTAACACCAGTCTACTAACACTACAAAACAACCAGCCCAATAACAACTCAATGTTCTTGGATAACAGCACTAACAACTTCAACATCACTAGAAATGGCAACGTTACGCAGGGCACATTTAGTCCCTATGGTGGTGGTTGGTCGAACTATTTTGATGGCTCTACAACATATCTCAACACTTCTAGTAGTGCAAATTTAGGATTTGGTACTGGTGATTTTACAGTCGAGTTCTTTATATATCCCACTGCAACCCCAAGTACCTGTTCTTTATATCACGGATCTACAACTAATTCATTTATTATCAATACTACCAGTGATGGTAGACTTGTAATTAGGCAATATGGTATTGCTGACTTGTTTACATCGGCCGCGGCATTGAGCTTGAACACATGGAATCACGTGGCAGTGGCCAGGTCAGGAACTACAATTTCGTTGTGGTTAAACGGTTCTAGATCCAGTGGTGTTACCGGAACTAATTCCACTAATTGGGCTACCACTGCTGTATACATTGGACGAGCAGATTCTGTGACTAATATTGTTCAAGGATACATATCTAATGTTCGAGCAGTAAAAGGTACAGCAATTTACAATCCTGCTAACGCTACTATTACAGTTCCTACTACTCCATTGACGCCGGTTTCAGGTACCAGTTTATTGACTTGTGCCGACAATCGATTCATAGATGACAGTGCCAACAACCTCACAATTACACGAAATGGAAGCCCCACTGTACAACGATTCAATCCATTCAGTCCTACGATAACCACACCCACCAGTTATAGTGCGTTTTTCGATGGCACTGGAGATTGGTTGAGCGGAATCGGAACAGTCAGCAGTTTCAATTTCATGCACAACACTTCAGCTTTGTTCACCATAGAAGCCTGGGTATATACAGGAACTACAGGTGCTCAGCAAACAATTGCTTGTACAAATGGTGTTGCAGCTTCGGCTTCTGTTGGATTTTGGTTCGTTATCGAAACGGATAACACTCTCCGACTTTTTGTTACCAAAGGCAGTGCAGGCAATCCTGTAATAAACGCGGTTTCTTCTGGTACTGTGCCATTAAATTCATGGACACATGTTGCGGTTACATACAACCAATCATTGGCATCAAACAACGCCACGTTCTATATTAATGGTGTTTTATCGGGTACAGCCACAAAAACAGCTAATGCACCTGTTGATTCTAATGCAGGTAATGCTTTGAATATTGGTTCCTTTCAGGGAGGTGGTACCTACATGGTAGGTTATATCAGCAACCTACGAATTACCAATAGCATTGTTTACACTGGCGCATTTACCCCCAGCGCAACACCACTCACTGCCGTTGCCAATACAGCATTATTGACATGTCAAAGTGACACTTTGATTGATAACAGTACCAATAATTTCACAATCACTAATAATGGCGACACTGCACCACGACAATTCAACCCATTTGGTTGGACCAACATTACTAGCAGCAGTGCAGCATATACACCTGCCCTGTATGGTGGATCAGGATATCTGGACGGTTCTGGTGACTATCTTGAGTTGAGTGCACAACCTAACTTGTATCTTAATTCCTCAACATATACCATTGAATGCTGGGTTTACTTTACCAGATCACCAGGCACAGCAAATGCTGGTACATTACAGGCAGCAATAACACAAGGAGATGGTGCCTGGTTTGGTAGTGCCAACGAGCATAACTGGTATTTGTTATTTGAACCCAGCCAAGTAAATTTTGGCAAGCAACCAACTGCGTATGTCGCATCATATACTCCCGCACTGAACGTCTGGACACATGTGGCTATAGTAGGTAACGCTGCTGGTACTATCACAATGTACATTAATGGAGTATCACTGGGAACACAAACCAGCCGAAGTGCTCTAGGTTCAGCATCGTGGCCCACTCGTATTGGTTTGGGATTTTACGGTGATAGCAAAGTCGCCAATTACTTTCAAGGCTACATAACTGATGTTCGTATCACAAAAGGTACAGCGCGGTATAATAGTAATTTCCAACCACCTATAGCACCACTTACAGCACTACAAAACACAGTGTTACTAAACAACATGACTAGTGCTGGTATCTATGACAGTGGTATGATCACTACATATGAAACAGTAGGTAACGTCAGTATTAACACAAGTGTTAAGAAATACGGAAATACAAGTATGTATTTTGATGGCACTGGTGATTATTTAATTTCCACCGATGGACCGTTTGTTGAACCAGGAAACGCCAGCTTAACTTGGGAAATGTGGATCAATACTACAAGTGCCACTCAATATGCAACACTGTATTCGCGAACTCCGGCTGGTTTTGCTACTGGAATGTGGAGCCTCATGATAAACCTTGCATCATCGACCTCAGGTGACGTGGGCCTTTATGTGGCAGATGCTAATCCCTCGGCTCCATTACTACAAACCACTGGAGTAAATATTCGTGATGGTTCTTGGCATCATATTGCTGTGGTTAGAAACGGTAGTTCATGGGTATTATATGTTGATGGGATTAGTAGGGCAACGGCAACTTGGTCTGGTACAGTTGCAAATATTGCTGGTACACCATATGTTGGTGCGGATCAGGCTTACGGCAGAAACTATCTTGGTTATATGGGTGACCTCAGAATAACCAATGGTATAGCCCGTTATACTGCAAACTTCACACCACCCACAGCTCCATTTATACAATTCTAATCGCCGGTCGTTAACATAAATACATTAATATTGGTTGTAGAAAAACAAAAATGTCCTTTACACTATCGTCAATACTCACCAACACAATTGCAGGTGCCACAGGTGCTACAGGTCCCATTGGGCCAACTGGACCTGCTGGTTCAAGCACAGCACTTATTGTTCAAGATGAGGGCAGTAATGTTACCACATCAGCATCCAGTATAAACTTTGTTGGATCGGCAGTTGCGGCTAGTGCTGTCGGTAATACAGTAACAGTTACAATAACAGGAGGATCAGGTGGATCGTCCAATGCTTCCGTAACAGGATATTCACTAGTATTTGGAGGATAAAATGGCAGCACCAAACATCATCGGCGCCACAACAATTTTAGGCAAAACAACTGGTGCAAACCTGACTAGTAATAGTGCCACCACAATATTGAATAATCCCGCAAATTCGGGAAAGTGTTTGAAGGTCAATACACTGAACGTTACAAACTATACTGGTGATCCCGTAGCGGTGACGGTAAGTTACTATAATTCTGCAAATGTGGGTGGAACCGCTTTTGCTATAGTGGGAAATGTCACAGTACCAGCAAATAGTACATTCAATGTGATTGATAAAAGCAGTCAATATTATTTGGAAGAAAATAATAGTTTGGGTGCTACCGCAGTAACAGCAAATACTCTTATCGTGACATGCAGTTATGAGGATATAAGTTAATGGTCAAACGTTATAGTGGCGGCTTTATTTCGTCCGTTGAAGCCACAACGTCAAATACATCTGCATCAGGTTTTTGGTCATCAACTGACCAAATGCAGAAACGTAGAGCTCTTAGTTGGCCAAATGCATTTTTACTCAACCGCATCGAATATCTAGTTGTAGCCGGTGGCGGATCTGGCCAAAATGGCGGCGGCGGTGGCGGCGGATTAATTTATAATTCTTCATTTTTTATTACACTAGGATCTACATATACTATAACAGTAGGTGCTGGCGGGTCTGGCGGAGCGCAAGGCAGCAACAGTGTTTTTAATACGGTCACTGCAATTGGTGGTGGTTACGGTTCAGCGATCAATTACCCTAATCCAGGAACTGGCGGCAATGGTGGAAGTGGTGGCGGCGGTTCACCTCCATACCGAACCGATAATGGACCTCCCGGACCAGGCGGCAAGGGTGTATATCCCGGTAGTACATATATCAGTGATACTAGACAAGGTTATGACGGTGGACAAAGTGATGTTGCGTATCGTAGTGTCGGTGCTTATTGGTTAGGTGGATCAGGAGGTGGCGCAGGTGGTCCCGGTGAAGCACCCACTTATCTGGCGCCTTGGGCAGTTTATGATGCCAATGGTGGTCCAGGTTTAAGTTATTTTGGAACTTACTATGCTGGCGGCGGTGCTGGTGGAGACAACAATACTGGGGTCACAACCAAAGGTATTGGTGGTTTGGGTGGCGGTGGAAATACTGCTAACAGCGGAACAGTAAACACCGGCGGTGGTGGTGGCGGTGACGGAGGGAACGGAGGTTCCGGAGTAGTAATTGTTAGATATCCGGATAGATATAATAATGCCACCTCAGTAACTGGTAGCCCAACGCTTACTATATCCGGAGGATATAAACTTTACACATTCACAAGTTCAGGATCAATAACTTTTTGATATCACACAACAACTACAACATCTTGAATACACAGGATATATATTTACAAGTTCGAGTAGTATCAAGTTTCGACAAAGATAATCAAATTAGGAGTTTAATCTATGGCACATTTTGCACAAATTGATGGTAATAATATTGTAACTCAAGTGATTGTTGTAAGTAACAACGAATTACTTGATGAAAATGGAGTTGAACAGGAAAGCAAAGGTATTGCTTTTTGCGTCAATCTCTTAGGTGGAAATTGGTTGCAAACAAGTTACAATGGAAACATTCGGAAAAATTATGCTGGTATAGGTTATCAGTATGATTCTGTTCGGGATGCTTTTATACCTCCGAAACCATTTAATAGTTGGTTATTAAATGAAGAAACATGTTTGTGGGAAGCTCCAGTTCCTTATCCAAATGATGGCGCAATTTATTTCTGGGATGAAGAAACGACCAATTGGATTCAAATAGAAGAACAACCAACAGAATAAGTTTCGAAAACAAAGGTACAATAAATGCCGTTATCACTATCTTCGATAGCTTCAGGAACAGTTGCAGGAGCAACAGGACCAACAGGTTCAACTGGAGTAACGGGATCATCAGGTCCAACCGGTGCAACTGGTGTTATAGGCGCTACAGGTCCTAGTGGATCTTTTCCAAGTCCAAAAATAACATCAATATCTTATCCTGGAGATAACACTGCTGCCAATACTGGTGGCGGTGATGTAATCACCTTAAATGGATCAGGATTCAGTAACACAGTTACTGTAATGATTGATATGCAGTCTGTTGGAGTAGTGACTGTTCTAAACAGCAACACGGTAACATTTGTATCACCAGCAAAATCAACTGGCAGTTATATTCTCTATTTGGTAAATTCTGATGGCGACACGGCAATATCGTTTCCTGGTATTCAATATAGTGGTACTCCGAATTGGACGACAGCAGCTGGCACACTCGGAACATTATATGAAACGACAGTATTCAGTAACACAGTCATAGCTACAGGTGACGCACCGATTACATATAGTTTGCAAAGTGGCACTTTACCTCCTGGCGCCACACTAAATGCAAATGGTGCAATCACAGGAACAAGCAACAATATTTCAAGTTCAACCACATACACGTTTACAGTTCGTGCTAGCGATGCACAAAACCAGGACACAGATCGTACATTCAGTATTACTGTAGATCCGGATGTAGTGACATGGAATACACCAGCGAACGGAAATACTTATAGTGTAACGACTGGAACTGCGATATCAAATGTAACATTAAGTGCTACAAGCGCCATTGGATATGGTATTCAATACACAGCTAACACATTACCAACTGGTTTAACATTAAGTGGCAACACCATTTCCGGTACACCTACAACTACTGGTAATACCAATACACTACTTACTGCTACAGCCAATACATCAAATAAAAGTGCACCAAGAATTATTAATTGGATAGCAACTTCACCTGTTCCAACGACACCATCAACGATTGAGTACCTAGTTGTAGCTGGCGGCGGTGCCGGTGGCGGCGGACAAAGTGATTCATCAATGGGTGGCGGCGGTGGCGGTGGTGCTGGAGGTCTTTTAGCTGATACTATGTCCATATCAGCAGGAACCACTTATACTGTAACGGTCGGAGCAGGAGGTCCAGGAGTAAGCCGACAGCAAATAGGAAATAGTGGAAGCAGTTCGGCGTTACATAACATAACCACTGTAGGTGGCGGCGGAGGTGCTTACCGAAATGTCAGTGCGACCTCAGGTGGTTCTGGCGGTGGTGGCGGCGGCACCACAGGTAGCAATGGCGGTTCTGGAGTAGCAGGACCACCACGCCAAGGTTATAATGGCGGCAATGGCGACTACTGGAACGGTGCTGGCGGTGGTGGCGCAGGCGCTGCTGGATCTAGCAGTCCAGCCGGCGGCGCAGGTGGTATTGGTGTACAGTGGCCAAGCAGTTCAGGCACATACTACGCTGGCGGCGGTGGTGGCGGCGGAGGCGAGTATGGTGGATCGGCAGGAGGCCTCGGAGGCGGCGGACAAGGCAATTGGCGATCAGGTAATGCAGGAACAGTAAATACTGGAGGTGGCGGAGGAGGCCAAGCAGGACTTACCAGCTCAGGCACATCAGGATCAGGAGGTTCTGGTGTTGTGATAGTACGATACTCAGATTCTTTTGGTGCAGCTGCTTCGACTACAGGAAGTCCTACTGTGACTGTATCTGGTGGTTACAGAACTTATACATTTACTGGATCAGGAAGTATTACATTCTAATGCTGTGTAAGATAAATAATTGATAATGTAATCTTTTGACAGAAAAGAAATTTAAATGCCCTTAAAAATATCCACCTTATCAACAAGTTCTGTTGTCGGCGCAACTGGACCAGCAGGACCTCAAGGTGCAACAGGACCAGTGGGTGCAACAGGACCAACTGGTTCCACAGGTCTTACTGGAGCCACAGGCCTGTCGTTACCTAGTGGTCCAAGAATCAGTTCGATAAGTTACACTGGTGATAATACTGCCGCAGATCCTGCTGGTGGAGAAGTTATTACACTGACTGGTGGAAATTTTGCAGCAGGCGCAAGTGTCATTATTAATGGACAATCAGTAGGCACAGTTACTGTTGTAGATAGTACTACAGTAACATTTGTAAGTCCTGCATTGAGTGTTGGTAGTTATATCATTTATCTAGTCAACGCAGATGGCGGCACAGCCGTTTCTGTTCCAGGAATTCAATACAGCGGTACACCAACATGGTCAACAACCGCTGGAAGTATAGGTTCTGTATATGAAGCTAGTCAGTTTAGCAATACAATCGTAGCAACCGGAGATGCACCAATCACATACGCTGTACAAAGCGGTGCATTGCCTCCTGGTGCAACACTCAATGCAAACGGAACAATAACAGGCACCAGCGCAGTAACATCTAGTCCGACAACGTATACATTTACCGCTAGAGCTAGTGATGCGCAGAGTCAAGATACAGATAGACAGTTCAGTCTTACGGTAAATCCGGATGTAGTAACATGGAATAGTCCACCAGCCGGAAATACTTATGCATTTCCATCAGGACTACCAATATCAAATGTATCCCTAAGTGCAACAAGTGCTGCGGGTCACAGTATTACATATAGTGCAAATACATTACCAAATGGCATAACAATATCCGGCAATACAATAACCGGCACACCAACAACTCAGGGCAACACAAATACTTTGTTAACGGCAACTGCCAGCCCATCGAACAGAAGCAATACAAGATTTATTATCTTCCAGATTACTCCAGCACCAGCACCACCAACAATAGAAGTATTGGTCGTTGCTGGTGGCGGTGGTGGCGGCCAAGACGCCGGCGGTGGAGGTGGTGCTGGTGGTCTGACTTATCTATCAGCATTCTCAGTAACACCAAGTACGAGTTATACGGTGACAGTGGGTGCCGGTGGAGGTCAAAACTCGTCAGGATCCAACACGGTATTCCATAATACCACATCTATCGGTGGCGGTTATGGCGGTATATTCTATGCTTACAATAACGCAACAGCTGGAGGTCCTGGTGGTAGCGGCGGCGGTGGTTCCGCTCAGTACAGTAGCGTATTCCACGCAGGTGGTTCCGGAGTTGCTGGCCAAGGTAACAATGGTGGTAACAACGGTGGAGGTTGGGCGATAACTGGTGGAAATTATGTAGCCGGTGGCGGCGGTGGTGCGGGTGCAGCAGGACAAAACGCAGATAGCACCAGAGCAGGTAGTGGTGGCAATGGAGCTAGTTATTTCGGTCAAACTTATGCTGGCGGTGGTGGTGGCGCACAAATTTATGAAAGAGGTGGAGTACCTGCTCGGGGCATGGGTGGTACAGGTGGCGGCGGCAATGGTAATCAAGGTGCACTTGCCAGTACTGCGGGAACAGTCAATACTGGCGGTGGCGGCGGTGGCGGAGGTAGTTCCGGAGGCTCAGGAATTGTAGTTATACGATATCCAGAAATTTATGCAGCAGCATCTACGACAACTGGCGGCGCAGCATTTACAGTATCCGGTGGTTATAAGTATTACACCTTCAATAGCTCAGGTTCAATAACTTTCTAAAAGAAAGCAGAACATTCGTGTTCTAAATATAAGTGTCATTTTTTATTTAATTTCTCTAAGGACACTGAATGCCGATCAAGTTATCTTCAGTAATTACAAATACAGTTTCTGGTGCAACTGGTGCAGCCGGTGCTACCGGTGCAACGGGACCTATCGGATCAATAGGATTAACCGGTTCAACAGGCGCAACAGGATCCGTTGGTCTATCGGTATCTGATGTACCTAAAATCACTTCGCTCTCCTATGTTGGCGACAATACCGCAGCAAATACTGGCGGCGGAGATGTAATTACACTATCAGGATCAGGTTTCAGTAATACGGCCGCAGTGGTTATTGATGGTCAGACGGCCAGTGTTGTCACTGTTGCAAACAGCACATCGATGACATTCGTGAGTCCCGCAAGGCCCACAGGAAGTTACATAGTTTATGTTGTAAATCCTAATGGTGCAACTGGCATTTTTGTTCCTGGTATTCAATATAGTGGCACTCCAAATTGGACAACAGCAGCAGGAAGTATAGCTTCCTTATTTGAAACACAAGCGTTTGGTAATACCGTCATAGCTACAGGTGATGCACCAATCAGTTATTCTTTACAAAGTGGTTCATTACCACCAGGTTCAACACTCAATGCAAACGGAACAATAACAGGTTCGAGTGAAGCCACGGCAAGTCCAACGACATACACATTTACAATTCGTGCCACTGATGCTCAGAATCAAGATACGGATAGACAATTCAGTATTACAATTAATCCTGATGCAGTAACATGGAGCAGTCCGGCTAACGGAAATACTTACGTACTCACAACAGGAACAGCAATCTCAAATGTAACATTAAGTGCAACAAGCGCTGCGGGTTATGGTGTACAATATACCGCAAACACTTTACCGACCGGTTTAACATTATCCGGAAATACAATTTCGGGAACACCTACAACTGAAGGTAATACCAATACGCTATTGACGGCAACAGCCAACACAACAAACAGAAGTGCACCTAGAATTATTAATTGGGTCGTGAGCGTATCAGTTGATACATTTTTTCCATACGTAACAACATTAATAAATGCTGATACATTTGCAAGCAACACATATGTGAGTGATGCTAGTGCAAATAATTTTGCCGTCACGGTAAATGGAGACACACGACCCAGTAATTTCAGCCCATATACACCAGGTTATTACAGCAACTATTTTGATGGTACTGGTGATTATTTACGGGTTGCAAATAATGCCGCACTAGAATTAGGATCTAGTGACTTTACAATAGAATTTTGGATAAATTGGGTTAGTTTTCAAGCGAATAAAACAATTCTAACGAAAGGTTATGGCACAATTTATGCACCGTTTCTTTTCTACGCTGATGTTGGCGCAGCGTTTAACATATACATGTCATCAGCTGGTAGTTCTTTCAACATAGCAAACGGTCTGTCAATAATACCTAGTGTTGTTAATGGCAGATGGTATCATTGTGTATTGACCAGAAGCGGCAGTAATTTTGCAACATACGTCAATGGAGTAAGATCGGCTACCTTTACATCATCATCAGCATTGTTTCCAGCCCCCACTTACGACCTAACTATAGCTGCTTCTATTCATAATTTAGGAGACAACCCTAATTGTTATATAAGTAATCTAAGAATAGTTAAAGGTTCCGCAGTTTACGATCCCACTCAAACAACAATTACTGTTCCAACCACACCACTCACTGCCGTTGCCAACACCAGCCTGTTAACCTGTCAAAGTAATCGTTTTATTGACAACAGTACCAACAACTTCACAATAACACGCAACGGTGATACCAGAATAGACAGTTTTGATCCTTTCTTGCCAGATAGCAATTTTGCCGGCCGAGGTTCTACATTCTTTGATGGTACTGGTGATTATTTGAGTGTATCAGCTGGATCATCCGGAAATTTGAACTCTGGCGATTTCACAGTTGAATTGTGGTTTTATGCCACAAGCACCTCTGCACAATCTCTCATACAACAAGGCGAACATGATTGGCGATTAAACATCGGCAGCAATGTGGATTGGATTACTGCCGGAGGACCAGCCGCAGGTGGCGGATCAATTAGTGGATCATATGTACTGAACGCATGGAATCATGTGGCCGTATCAAAATCAGGATCCACACAAACTCTATATGTAAATGGTGTCAGCCAAGGAACAACCGCAGCAAATCCCGCGAACACAAATAATCCTATTGCTATAGGCATGAACACTGCCAGTATAGGAAATGTTTGGCCATTCCTTGGATACATGAGTGATGTAAGAATAGTAAAGGGTACGGCTGTATACACCAGCAACTTCACACCACCCAGTGCACCACTCACTGCCATAGCTAATACTAGATTGTTAACACTACAAAACAATCAGCCCAATAACAATAACATGTTCTTGGATAACAGCACAAATAATTTTAATATCACCCGCTTTGGCAATGCAACGCAGGGTTCATTCAGTCCTTATGGTGGCGGATGGAGTGCATATTTTGATGGTGATGGAGACAACCTTACAGTCCCCTCAAATGCTGCATTTAGTTTTGGTACCGGCGATTTTACAGTGGAATTTTGGGTCTATTATCCTTCGTTCTCAAACGTGGACGGAAAAATGGTAGTAGATGCTAGACCCACATCAACCAATGGACCATTTTGGTGTTTTGGTGCAAGTGGTTCAGGTGTAATGACGTTTACCACAATGACCAGTGGTGGAGTCACAATTTCTGATACCACAGCTCGCACCAACCAATGGGTGCATTATGCAGCCACACGATCAGGTACATCACTGCGGTTATTTGCCAATGGTATTCAGGTTGCTTCTGCCACGAATTCTCACAATATATCATCAAGTGGTTTACGTATAGGAACAAATGCATATGCAGGCTCAGCTCCAACTACACAATGGGTTGGTTATATTAGTAACTTGCGAATCGTCAAAGGAACAGCAGTTTATACCAGTAACTTCACTCCCAGCACTGTACCACTGACTGCTATTACGAACACTAGCCTGTTGACCTGCGCCGACAACAGATTCATTGATGATAGTCCAAATAACTTTACCATCACGCGCAATGGCGGTACAAGCATTCAGCGTTTCAATCCATTCAGTCCTACGATAACCACGCCGACCAGTTACAGTGGATTCTTTGATGGCAATGGTGATTATCTATCAGTGGCCACAGCTAACGCAGCTGGTTTGAGCAAATTTTTAACTGGAAATTTCACAGTTGAGTGCTGGGCATATTTAACTGACAGCAGCGTAGATAGAACTATAATTTCAGCAGTGTATGTATGGGGTGCCGGCGCCAACTATAACATTGAGGTAAGATCAGGTGCATTAATGCATGTTCAAATAGGCAACAGCATCACTTTAACTTCGGGTACAGTTTCTTGGCCACTGAATCAGTGGAACCATGTTGCTCTGGTAAGAACCAGCACCACCAGTACAGTATTATATCTTAATGGTGTTTCAGTAGCTACTAGCTCTACCAATTGGACTGCTGACGAGGACTGCCCAGTAACAGTGGGCTGCTTCAACATCAATGGCAGTTCATTGGCTAACTATTGGAATGGGTACATTAGCAATTTAAGAATTGTAAATGGTACGGGAGTTTATACTGGAAACTTTACACCACCCACTACCCCTCTAACAGCTATTGCAAATACTAGTTTCTTGACTTTACAAAGTGCCACAATTATTGACAATAGCGTTAATAATGTATCTATAACCAGTAACGGCGACACTGTGCCCCGACAGTTCAATCCTTTTGGATGGACTAGCAGCAGTTCGGAGTATATTCCGAGAATATATGGTGGCAGTGCGTATCTTGATGGAAGCGGAGATTATCTCAGTATTGCTGATAATGCCGCACTTGAAGTTGGTAGTGGATCATTTACTTTAGAATGTTGGTTTTACATAACAGGATCAAATCCAGGTAATGGCGCAAACATAGTATCAAAGTCCAATTCAAGTTCATTTGGACCTTATGCTATCGGTTTTAATCCTTCCGGACAATTACAAGCATTATCTTCCACTAGCGGCAGCAATTGGGAAATTAGTTTGGTAACATCTGGTATATCCTTTTCTTCCTTAGCCGGTAGGTGGAACCATGTTGCTTATGTTAGAAACGGAACTTCTTTTGTACTGTATTTAAATGGTGTCAGTGTGGCCACTGCTACAAGTTCAGGTACACTAGTCGACAATAGCAATGCCTTTATGGTTGGCTATGTTAACTTTGCCTCAACAGAATTTCCAGGATATATTTCCGATGTGCGTTTGGTCAAAGGAACTGCTGTTTATACTAGCAACTTTACACCACCGGTGGCACCACTCGCCGTTATCACCAACACAACACTTGCGTTGAACTTCGCTAACGGTGGTGTCGCCGACAACAGCATGATGAATAATTATGAGACAGTAGGCAATGCTCAGGTCAGCACAACCGTCAGAAAATACGGTAACGGATCGATATCGTTTGATGGCAGTGGGGATTACTTGTCAGCCGCCAATGCACTAAATACAAATCTTGGTAGTGGACCGTTTACGATTGAACTTTGGGCGTACTTCAATAGTGCAAGCGGGACGCAGTTCATTCTGAGCAATTACCAAAGCTCGACGGTTGGTTATGGTCTCGGATTATCAAGCGGAGCCATTGCATTTTGGGCTACCGGAGATGGAGCGGATATCAGTTCGGGATTTACGCCATCGACTGGCGTCTGGTATCATATCGCCGCATCTGGTCAAAGCGGTGCTATTAGGTTGTTTATTAATGGTACGCAGTACGGGTCAACATTTACAGGAACGCCTGCACTAGACTCAACCGCCACCTTGCGAATCGGTGATGGTCAGGGTGCAGCTTCTCCTCAACCGTTTAACGGTTACATAGACGACCTGCGAATCACCAAAGGTTATGCCCGTTACACCACGAATTTCACTCCACCCACAAGAGCTCTTTTAACTAAGTAACAAAGATCATAAATATTCAAGTATATTGTCCAAGGATTTCAGATGTCAATTACCACAAGAGATCAATTTAAAGATTATTGCCTGAGAAGATTAGGTTTTCCAGTCATTGATATCAATGTTGATGACGATCAGGTAGAAGATCGTGTGGATGATGCTTTGCAATATTTTATTGATCGTCACACAGACGGCACACAAAAAATATATTTCATCAAATCTGTAACACAAACAGACATTGATAACAAATATATCAATTTACATCCATCTGTAGTTCTGGACGATGCAAATAATTCTTTAGAAATTGTTGGTGTCACTCGTATATTTCCAATTCAAGATTCAAGTGCAACAATCAATATGTTTGATTTGAGATACCAACTTAGATTAAACGAACTATACGACTTCACTGCTGCATCATATATCAATTATACCATGACACAACAACATCTTCGTATGTTGGAACAATTGTTTACTGGTGAAATTCCAATTCGATATAATCGACATATGAGAAGATTGCTCATCGATTGGGCTTGGGGTTCTTCTCAGGCACCAGTAGGCACGGTTGTGGTTGCAGAATGTTACGCGACATTAAATCCAAATGTGTACTCAGATATGTGGAATGACCGTTGGTTAAAAGAATATGCCACAGCTCTCATCAAAAGAAACTGGGGAGCCAACCTTAAAAAGTTTAGTGGCATTCAATTACCAGGCGGCGTCATGTTGAATGGTGACAAAATCTTCCAAGAAGCTGAAGAAGAAATCAAACAACTAGAAGAAAAAATGGAAAGCGATTTCGGTCCTCCATTAGAATTCTATTTGAACTAATAACATGGCAACAAGTTCATACTTTAATAATTACAACTCAATCGTAGAACAGAGAGTTGTAGAGGATCTAATTGTCGAATCCATAAAGATTATGGGTTTCGATGCATATTATCTACCGAACGACAATGATACCGCAAGAGATTTGTTGTACGGAGAAGATCCAATCAAGAAATTCAAATCGGCATTTCCTGTTGAGTTCTATCTTTCCAGTTCACTCGAATATATGGGTGAGAGGGAATTCTTTTCAAAGTTTGGGCTTGAAATTAAAAACAATGTTACTGTTATTATTTCAAAGCGTTCTTTTGCGCAGAGAGTGCCACAAAATACCTTTACTCGTCCAAGAGAAGGTGATTTAATTTATGTGCCGTTTTTAAATGGTACAGGTGAACTATATGAAATTAAATTCACCAATCATACCAAAGATTTCTTTACATTGGGCCGAAAGATTCCTTATTTCTATGAGTTGGAACTAGAGAAGTTCAAGTACTCACACGAAATCATCGACACCGGTATTGAAGAAATCGATGATGTTGCAACTCAGTCATCATATACAATTCAGTATACTGTGACAACCGGCAACGGCAACTATACACAGAAAGAAATCGCATTCCAGTCCAATGATGGCACACAGAATAATGCATTTGCAACTGGTGTTGTGCAAGATTGGAATGCAGTGAACAAGAAGGTTAACCTAAGTAATATCTACGGTGAGTTTAGGACAAACACAATCATCAAAGGTGCAACAAGCAATGCACAGTATATAATGACTTCGTATAATCCTTTAGATGATGTATCACCAAACGAAAGTTTCGAAAACAAATACATTGAAGACCAGGCAAACAACATACTGGACTTCAGTGAGTCTAATCCATTCGGTAACCTATGAGTTCAATTCAATACAACCGTTCAATTAGAAAACTGGTTATCGCATTCGGTAATCTGTTCAATAATTTAACACTGGTACGATACAATAAAAACCTAACGGAACAGGAAAGAATTCTTGTTCCGATTGCGTATGCACCAAAAGAATTGTATGTCAAAAGATTGGAAGCTGATCCGGATCTAAACAAGAAAACGCAAATTACTTTACCTCGACTGTCATTTGAAATGACAGGATTGGCATACGATACCGACAGAAAATTAAATACAAATGTTCGTAACTTTGGTGGCACAGCAGGCACATTAATTTCCCAATACAATCCTGTGCCATACGATTTCGATTTCAATCTTTATCTTTATGTTCGCAACATTGAAGATGGCACACAATTGATTGAAAGAATTCTTTCCAACTTCACACCAGATTATACGGTAAAGATTGATATGGTACCTGAAATGGGTATTGTCAAAGAAGTACCTATTCTGTTGAACTCTGCCACATCAGAAATACAACATGAAGGCAATCGCGACTCCGAGACTAGAACAATCATTTGGACATTAAACTTTACAATCAAAGGTTATATCTTTGGTGATAGAACAACATCAAATGTAATTACAAATTCAATCGTCACCATAAATAATAAGGTGACAAACACCGATATTGTCAGATTTGAAATGGAAACCAATGAAGGTTATGGTGACTATCAACTAGGTGAGACTGTATACCAAGGATATAGTCTAGGTACAGCAAGCGCAACTGCGGTTGTATCTGACTGGAATAGCCCCATACTTCAACTGACAGATATCAACGGCAGTTTTGTTTCTACACTGCCCATTAATGGTATGAGGTCTTCGGCTAATTACAGGTTTGCTTCATATGAATCACTTGAAAATCAATTCGTTGAAATTGATATGCAAGGAAATACAATCACCAAATTGATAACAACAACAATCACTGAGGGTCAATGAACCCAAATACAATCATGAATAACTTTGACAAAAGTATGGAAAAAATATTCGATGTGGCTCCCACGGAGCAAAAGACCGAAATTCTTCCTGCGGTAAAAAATAATAGTTCAGTTGATGCGGATCTAAAAGAGGATCTCGTTGACGCATACCAACAATCAAAAGATAATCTCCAAGATATTATTGACCAAGGTAAAGAGGCAATGAATGAGATATTGGAGATTGCAAAAGCAGGTCAACATCCAAGAGCATTTGAAGTTTATGGTACATTACTGAAAAACATGGTCGATGCAAACAAAGAATTATTGAACATACAAAAACAAATGCGTGATATGGATGGCAAGAAAAAAGAAGGTGACACTAAGATTGATAAAGCCATTTTCGTTGGTAGTTCGGCTGATTTGAATAAGTTACTCAAGGGCAATAAAGAATGATTGTTGATGACGAAATTGAAGATTATGATTTAGATTCTAAAGAAACTTATCGAGATAATCCTTTACTCAAAAAGGCTGGCGTTAAGGTAGAATATACTCAGGAACAAATCGATGAGTATATCAAATGTTCTAAAGACCCAATTTATTTTGCAGAGAACTATGTAACCATCGTCAACGTTGATGTTGGTTTAATGAAGTTCAAGATGTGGAACTTTCAGAAAGAAATGATTAGTGTCTACCACAATAATCGTTTCTCAATCACGAAATGTCCTCGTCAGGTCGGTAAAACTACCACATCAGTTGCATATCTTCTTTGGGTATCCATCTTCAACGACACACAGAACATTGCGGTGTTGGCCAACAAAGGTTCTCTTGCGCGAGACATTCTTGCAAAATATCAACTTGCGTATGAAAACTTACCAGTCTGGTTACAGCAAGGTGTTGTAGTTTGGAATAAAGGTAATGTAGAACTTGAGAATGGATCCAAGATTATGGCAGCCTCGACTTCAAGTTCTGCAATTCGAGGCGGTGCATTCAACTTAGTATTCTTGGACGAATTTGCTTTCGTTCCTAATAATATTGCCGAAGAATTCTTTAATTCAGTTTATCCTGTAATCTCATCCGGTAAAACGACCAAGATTATTATTGTATCCACACCAAATGGTATGAATCTATTCTACAAGTTGTGGATGGATGCCGTCAACAAGAAGAATAACTACAAAACATTTGAAATCCATTGGTCGATGGTACCAGGGCGGGATGAGGCCTGGAAAGAAGAAACAATTCGCAACACATCCGAACGACAGTTCAGACAGGAATTCGAAACCGAGTTCTTAGGTTCGTCCAACACACTGGTTTCAGGTTACAAGTTGCAGACCATGGCCTATCGAGATCCCATTTCGACACATGATGGGTTGAAAATCTACGAGATGCCACAGAAAGAACAAGAAGGATCCAAAACAGACCATCTATATTGTATCTGTGTTGATGTGTCCGAAGGTAAAAACATGGACTGTTCCGCATTCCAGGTAATTGATATATCTCAGGTACCATACCGACAAGTGGCATGTTACGCAAGTTCATCGGTTTCACCCATATTATTTCCCACAATCATTTATAATGCAGCCAAAATGTACAACGATGCATATGTTTTGGTTGAAATCAATAACAATCCGCAAGTTGCCGATTCATTACATGCAGATTTTGAATATGAAAACCTATGGAAAATCTTTACGGGCAACAAACAACCCCAACAATTGAGTGCAGGATTTGCTCGCGGTATACAAATGGGTCTGAAAATGTCGCCTCAGGTCAAGGCAGTTGGTTGTTCCAACCTCAAAACTTTGATTGAAGGTGACAAACTTACCATATGTGACTTCGATACCTATTCGGAACTCACAACTTTTGAACAACAAAAAAACTCTTTCAAGGCAGCCGAAGGTGCAAATGACGATTTGGTGATGAGTTTAGTTATTTTTGCATGGGTTGCCACTCAAAAATACTTCAAAGAGATTGTCAATCACGACATTCGCAAACAAATTCAGTTAGAAAAGATGAATCAAGTTGATGATTTGATGTTACCAGAGCCTGTCATGGACGATGGTCTTCAACACGACTTCGAAATAATCGATGGTGACTTATGGGAAACTGCTGATGGTGGAGAAATATACGCTGGTTCCATCAAACGCTTGATGGAGAGATTGTAAATCTGGCCTTTCATAAATATTCGGTATGGTATTCTAACTGCCAAAAGAACATAATATTTCAAGGAGAATAAAATGGCATTTCAAATCTCTCCAGGCGTTAACGTAACTGAAGTTGATCTTACAACTGTTGTTCCTTCGTTACAAACAACCGCCGGTGCAACAGCAGGAACATTTAAATGGGGTCCTGCTGAAAAGGTAAAATTAATTGATAGTGAAATTACTCTGACCAAAACATTTGGTACTCCAGATTCGAACTCAGCTGTATCGTTTTTTACTGCAGCAAACTTCCTGTCTTATGGTAATAATCTGAGTGTTGTTCGTGCAGTCGGCGCAAATTCTAAAAATGCTGACGCAAACACAACAATCGCAAATGTTCAAGTTAAGAATGAAGATTCTTTTGAAGCCAGTTATCTGAACAACAACAATTCAAATAACTATGGCGCTTTCATGGCCAGATATCCTGGTGCATTAGGAAATTCTCTGAAAGTTGAAGTGTTCGACAGTGCAAATACCACTCTGTTCAATTCTTGGGCTTATAAGAGTTATTTTACTGCAACACCTGGAACCTCTGAGTACGCAGCTGACGTTGGTGGTTCAAATGACGAAATGCACGTTGTCGTTGTTGACGAAGATGGTCTGTTCACCGGTGCAGCCGGTACAGTGTTAGAAACCTTTGCATTCGTTTCAAAGGCTTCTGATGCAACAATCAACGGAAACACAAACTACTACAAACAGTTAATTTTCAATGATTCTAAGTATGTGTTTGTAACAGATTCTGCTGACTATGCAAATACCAACGCAACTTGGGGTACAACCGCTGCAGGTAAAACATTTGCAAGAATCGTTTCGGTAACAGGAAGTTTTTCCGTATCCCTTGCAGGTGGTACAGATGAAACACCTACATTAGCAGATGTACAGACGGCATATGACCTCTTTGCAAGCAAAGAAACAACAGACATTTCTCTAGTTGTTACTGGTGATGCATCATATTCGTTACAACAACACATTATCGATCAAGTTATTACGGTTCGTAAAGACTGTGTTGCATTCATTTCACCTCCTTCATCGGCAGTTGTCAATCAGGCAGGAAATGAAACCTCGAATATCGAATCGTGGTTAAACAGCCTAAACAGAAAATCTTCGTATGTTGTTGCTGATTCTGGTTGGAAATACCAATTCGACAAGTACAACAATACATACCGTTGGGTTCCTTTGAACGGTGATATCGCTGGTCTGTGCGTTTATACCGACACAATCAAAGATCCTTGGTTCTCTCCTGCTGGTTTCAACAGAGGCGCAATCAAAAATTCCATCAAGCTTGCATGGAATCCAAACAAGACACAGAGAGATACACTGTATTCTGCTGGCGTAAACCCTGTGGTATCGTTCCCAGGTCAAGGAACAGTGTTGTTTGGCGACAAGACTCTGCAATCGAAGCCTTCTGCATTCGACAGAATCAATGTACGCAGACTGTTCTTGGTACTTGAAAAGGCAATTTCGAATGCCGCACAGTATTCATTGTTTGAATTGAACGATGAATTCACAAGAGCACAGTTTGTTTCTCTGGTAACTCCATTCCTGCGCGATGTACAAGGTCGCCGTGGTATTACCGACTTCAAGGTTGTTTGTGACAAAACAAATAATACCACACAAGTTATCGATAGCAATCGTTTCGTTGGTGATATCTACATCAAACCTGCTCGTTCTACCAACTTCATACAACTAAACTTTGTTGCAGTTGGAACTGGCGTTGACTTCACAACAATCGTTGGTGCAGCATAATAAATAAAACGATAACGGGAGAAAATAATGGCATTTAACGTAGCAGAATTTAGAGCGAATATGATTGGGGACGGTGCTCGTCCTAATCTATTCTCTGTGTCTCTAGTTTTTCCAACAGTCGCAACAAACGCAACTGCTGCGGGTCAAAAAGTAACTTTCATGGCCAAAGCGGCACAATTACCAGGTTCAACAGTTGGTACTGTGCCAGTATTTTACTTTGGTCGCGAAATGAAATTTCCTGGCAACAGAAGTTTTGCTGACTGGACACTGACAATCATCAACGATGAGGATTTCGTAATTCGGAATTCTCTGGAATCTTGGATGAATGCAATCAACAGTCATGCAACCAACGTTCGCAGTAATGCTGCACAAAGTTCAACTGGTTACTCGGTTGATGCTTTGGTTACACAGTACGGCAAGACTGGTGATGTTCTAAAGACATACAAGTTTGTTGGTTTGTTCCCAGTTGATGTTGCACCTATTGATCTTGATTGGGGTTCAAATGACACCATCGAAGAATATAGCGCAACCTTTGCTTATCAGTGGTGGGAATCGGGTACCACTTCTTAATTGAAATAAAAACGGAGGGCATTATGCCCTCCTTTATGTCTAAAGTGATTTTGTAATTGAAAAGAAAGAAATATGGCAACTAATAATAAATTTTCACTGTTTGGTTTCACAATATCCCGTGACGCGGATAGTGAGGAAACTCAGGCTGTACAACAATCTTTCGCACCTCCGGCTGCGGACGATGGCGCATTAACAATACAATCTGCTGCCTATTATGGTACATATGTTGATTTAGATGGTACCGCAAAAAATGAAGTAGAACTCATTTCTCGTTACCGTGAAATGGCTATGCAGCCAGAAATTGAATCGGCAATCGATGATATTGTTAATGAAGCTATCTGTCAAGATGATGACGGTAAAATTATTGATATCGTTTTAGATAATCTGAAACAACCAGATAGAATCAAAAAAGCAATTAAAGAAGAATTTCAAACTGTCTTGCGTCTATTGAACTACAACAATATGGCACAAGATATGTTCCGCAGATACTATGTTGATGGTCGCATGTACTATCATATGATTATCGACAGGACTGCTCCAGAACAAGGTATTAAAGAACTAAGATATATTGATCCACGCAAACTGCGCAAAGTTCGTGAAATCCGCAAACAAAAGGATGAACGCACCGGTGTGGAAACAATGAAGACTATCAACGAATACTACATTTACAACGATAAAGTGGTATCAGGTAGTTCTTCAAACTATGGTCCTGTTGGTGTTCGTATTACTACAGATTCGATTATCTCTGTTGTTTCTGGTCTGATGGATTCACGCCGTGCAGTGGTACTTTCATATCTGCACAAGGCAATCAAACCACTGAACCAATTGCGTATGATTGAAGATGCGACAGTTATCTATCGTATCTCAAGAGCACCAGAAAGAAGAATTTTCTATATCGATGTTGGTAACTTACCTAAGTTGAAGGCAGAACAATATCTGCGCGACATTATGATTAAGTACAAGAACAAACTGGTATATGATGCAAACACTGGTGAAGTTCGTGACGACCGCAAGTTTTTGTCAATGATGGAAGATTTTTGGTTGCCACGCCGCGAAGGTGGCAAGGGAACAGAAATTACAACATTGCCCGGTGGACAGAACCTTGGTGAATTAGAAGACGTTAAATATTTCGAGAAAAAGTTATATAAATCCTTAAATGTACCTATATCTAGACTAGAACCCAACCAAGGTTTTTCCATCGGGCGAGTTGCTGAAGTTACCAGAGATGAATTAAAGTTTTCTAAGTTCGTTGACCGTCTACGCAATAAGTTCTCTGATGTATTTGACCAAGCACTCAGAGTGCAGTGTGTACTGAAAGGTATCTGCACTGCCGAGGAATGGGATCTTTTCAAAGAATACATATACTATGATTTCATTAAAGACAATAATTTCTCCGAATTAAAAGAGGCGGAATTAATGACCAATCGATTGCAGTTGTTGAGTTCAATCGATCCATATACAGGTCGTTACTTCTCACAGAAATGGATTCAGAGAAATGTTCTGCGTCTAACAGATGATCAAATTGCAGAAATGCAATCAGAAATTGACGAAGAAAAACAAGAAGGATTGGGATTGCCAACTGAAGTTACTACACAGGTCGCACAGGCTCAAATGATGGGTCAGGTACAACTCGACCAACAGTCACAAATGGCAGATATGCAACCTGATCAGGAACCACAGAATCAGAATCAAAAACAACCGCAGCAACAAGGTAGAAGTCAACAAAAGCCTCAAGCTGATTTGAAATTGGAAAATACTTTTAATAAACTGAAACGTATATTATAACAGGAGTTAAACATGCCTAACACAAGAGCTATTGTAGACTATGCTTTCGAAGATGATGCAACAAATATGCGCGATGCATTTTATGCTGCTTTGCAGGATAAGGTGATGGACCATATTGAATCGCACAAAGTTGAAGTTGCCAAACATTTTATCTCTCAACCAGAAGAATCAGAAGAAGTCGAAACTGAAATCAGTGACGAACAACAATAATAGGAAATAAAAATGGCAAACAGATATTCATATCAAGTATTAAAAGACGATACACAACATGCGGTTATTAAGATAACCGGTGATTTTGATGGTACCGGTCAAGAAAATAATACTGCCAGAATCGCAGCCAACACACTGTACGGTGCTTTAGATAGTTCGAAAGCCAATTTATTGTCTTCAGCTGCAAACACTGGTCCATTGTCATACTACGGACTGACAGTCAATCGTGTTTGGTATGACACAGACACCGCGACAGGCGATGTTCAGTTGTATTGGGCAAATACAGCTAGTGCTGACGCAGCGGACGGAGTACCACTTCTGTTCATGCAGGGCAATGGTGAATATGATGGCAACGGAAATTGGATCACGATTAAGAATCCAACTGTAGGACCAAACAATAATGGCAATATTGCTATTAAGACCAGAGGTCAGGTTGCAAACGCAAGTTATACCATCATTCTTGAACTGCGTAAAGACAATGCACATTATCAGCGCGGTCAACTCAATGATCCAGCAGCATTTAACTACGGTAGCTACGGAGTAAGACCATGAGATTAATCAAAGAAGTTACCGAAACAATCAACTACATTGCCGAAGAAAAAGACGGCAAGAGAAGTTTGTTTATCGAAGGACCTTTTATTCAAACAGAGGTTGTCAATCGTAATGGCCGCAAATACCTAAGAGAAACTGTAGCCAAAGAAATTGAACGATATACAGAAAATTACATTAATAAAAACCGTGCCTTTGGTGAACTGGGTCATCCAGATACACCAACAATCAATCTCGACAGAGTTTCCCATTTGACAACATCTCTGCGTCAAGAGGGCAATGATTGGATAGGCAAAGCGAAAATTCTTGACACACCAATGGGTACGATTGTCAAGAACCTACTCGAAGGTGGTGCACAAGTTGGTGTATCATCTAGAGGTCTTGGTTCTATCAAATCGGTCAACGGTGTTAACATTGTTCAAGATGACTTTCATCTAGCCACAGCGGCAGATATCGTAGCAGATCCTTCTGCGCCCAACGCATTCGTGCAGGGCATTATGGAAGGTAAAGAATGGATGATGGTTAATGGTATTTGGACTGAAGTTCATTATGAAGAAGCCAAGAAACAAATTCAGAAAGCTTCTCGTAAAGATATTGAACGTGTAAGTTTACAAATCTTCGAAAACTTCATCAAAAAACTCTAATTATAAATATCCAATATAAAATTAAGGAGATTCTCAAAATGGGAAAATTTAATCTGACAGATGCCGCTAAAGCAATTTTAAATGAAGATGCAAAATCATCTTTTGAAGCTTCAGTTGCTTCTAAGAAAGGTGGTCAAGACAAACCAGCAAAACTGTCACCTGAAGTTGCTTACGGCACAAAAGATGCAGGTAAAGTTGGTGACTCACCAGAAAAAGAAGACGATGCAAACCCTGATTTCACAAAGGGTGCACCAACTGCAACACCACCAGGCGCAACACCTCCTGTAGGTGCTCAACCTGCCGCTAAACTGGCAGCTCAGCCTGCTGAGTCGCAGGGCACAGAACACAAAGCAGTTCAACAAGCTGCAACAGATTATTCTGCCATTCGTGACCGAATCAAAGCGAAACTGGCACCTCAAATGTTCCAAGCAAATCCTGGAGCTGTAGCACCTTATGTTCCTGAAGAAACAGCACAAGAAGGTGAAATGGTTGCAGAAGCTGAAAAAGAAGGACATGAGGACGAAGCCGAAGACAGGGCAATGATGAAGAAGATGATGAAGAAAGAGGGCATGAAAGCCAAGATGAAGGAAGACATCGATGCTCTTCTTTCCGGCGAAAATCTTTCTGAAGAATTCGTCACTAAGGCTACCACAATTTTCGAAGCTGCCGTTATTGCTCGTTCACAGGCAATCGTAGAAGAAATGGAAGCCGCACTGATGGAAGAATTCGAAGTTGCCGTTGAAGAAGTCAAGAATGACTTGGCTGGCAAACTAGATGACTACATCGGTTATATGGCCGAAGAATGGTTCAAAGAGAACCAACTGGCTATCGAATCTGGTCTACGTGCAGAGATCGTAGAAGACTTCATGACAGGTCTACACAAGCTGTTCACAGAGCACTACATCAGCATCCCTGAAGAAAAGGTTGATGTTGTTGAGGAACTGACAGGCCGTGTAAGCGAACTGGAAGAGTCTCTGAACGACGAGATTAAGGCTGCCGTAGAACTACGCAAAGAACTTAACGAACACAAAAAAATGGAGGCCGTACACGCAGTATGTGAAGGCCTAACGCAGACTCAGGTAGAAAAACTGAAAGCGCTCGCAGAGGGTGTAGAGTTCACTACTGAGGAAGAATTCATCGGCAAACTGGAAACACTAGTTGAGTCTTATTTCCAGACCCCAGTTAAAGCTGCTGAAACTTCTGCACTCAACGAGGAAGTTGAAGTCGAAGAAGACAAGAAGCCAACCGCATCTGTCGATCCTTCGGTTCAACATTACGCACAAATCATTTCTAAAACTTTGGTAAAATAAATAAAATTTACCAATAATAGATACTTAAAAGGAGATAACTAAATGTATCTAACTGAAGAACTGCAAAAGAAGTGGCAACCTGTTCTGGAGCATCCAGAACTGGATTCCATCAAAGATCCATACAAGAAGGCTGTTACTGCCCTTGTTCTGGAGAACCAACAGCGCGAGATGTCAGCTGCTGCTCAGCAACTGAACGAAGCAACAGCAGCTGCTCCTACAAACGTAGCAGGTGGTGTTTCTAACTACGATCCAATCTTAATCAGCTTGGTTCGCCGTGCTCTGCCTAACCTGATTGCTTATGACGTTGCTGGCGTTCAGCCAATGACAGGTCCTACAGGCCTGATCTTCGCAATGCGCGCACGTTACAACACTCAGTCTGGCGCTCCTTCAAACAGCAACGAAGCTTTCTTCAACGA
>JACCDX011435771.1_pt1 | contig 132460 bp, 126 predicted proteins | sample 7449681 | NCBI WGS metagenome assembly JACCDX01 (sample SAMN15323450, study PRJNA562643) | freshwater metagenome | isolation source: river surface water | place: USA:Blue River Watershed | collected 2017-08-18
GGGCCACCCCCCTTGACAGGGGGGCGAGAGTTCGGTTTTGCCCCCCTGTCAAGGGGGGTGGCCCCGCAGGGGTCGGGGGGTTTATCCAGCTAATTTTCAATATTACGATCTCACAAAACTCCAATACTACGCAAGCTCAGCTAAACCCAAAGCAAGTATAGGAACTTCCTACCTTTTATAAAATCCAGTAAAGCTAGCCTTCCCCACAACATTTTGATTAATCATATACCCAGCAAGTGCCGCAGTAGCTGTTGCCGGCACATCAAGTTTATCAGTTTTCAGTGCATAAATTGTGAAAATATAACGATGTGCTTTGTCGCCAACTGGAGGGCATGGGCCGCCGAAATTGTAAACTCCGAAGTCGTTACGAACTTGTTTGATTCCGTCTTTTACTTCAAACTTGTTGGTTGCTGCAATTGTTGCTGGAAGGCTATTGTAGTTTAGAGGAATGTTAACTGCGACATAGTGCCACCAGCCGCTTCCTGTAGGAGCATCAGGATCATAAACTGTTAGAGCATAACTTTTAGTTCCAAGTGGCGGGCTGCTCCAGCTTATTTGAGGAAAATTATTTTCGCCGCTGCAACCAAATCCGTTGAAGACGAATTTATTTTCGATCAAAGCGTTTGGTGCGATGTCAGTACTGTTTATAGTTAGTTTAGCGTTGGCACCGTTCATTGAACAAGAAACAAAGAACGCTACTAAAAATAGTGATTTAATTTTCATGATTAATTTTTGGGTTGGTTAAGAATTTTTTAATTAAAGCCGGAATCAAAATCAGGGTTGTCGCAGTTGAACTGATAATGCCGCCAATTACTGTGATTGCAATTGGTTGCTGAACTTCTGCTCCAATTCCGTGACCAAATGACATTGGTAAAAATCCCAAGCTAGCCACAATCGCAGTCATTAAAATTGGACGGAAACGTGACAAGCAAGCTGACTTAATATCGATGTTTTTGTCTAAGCTATTAATCAAAATAATTGAGTTGAGCAAGCTAATGCCAATCAATGCGATAAATCCGACGTAAACAGAAATGGTGATAGGAATACGGCAAATAAATAACAAAATAATCGCGCCACTTAAAGCAAAAGGTACGGAAGATAATACGATCAAAACTTTGCGATAGCTGCCAAACATTTTATACAAGATGAAAAAGATCGCCAAAATGATTATCGGGATAGTAGTGAAAATTTTCTGTTTAGCGTTGTTAAAATTTTTGAAGCGACCTTTCCATTCAATAGTGTAGCCCGATGGTAAAATATTATTTTTTTTGATTTCACTTTCAGCTTCGGCAATAAATTTTTCGTATTCGGTATTTTTTAGATATATTGAAAGTGCAGCATAACGTTGACCGAAAATGCGCGGAATAGATCCAATATTAGTGCTTTCTCGCACTGTTACTACATCTTCTAAAGGAAAGCTGCCACCCTGGGTTAAATTAACGGGAATATTTTCAATCGATTGTAGGCGACGACGATTCTTTTCGTCTAAATGTAGAATAATCGAAATTGGAAATTCTGTGGCGTAGAATTTTCCGACCTCAAATCCAGCCATAGCTGAACTCAGATCAGTATTAACGTTAGAAATAGTAATTTGGTGTTTGACGATTTGGTCATAATTTGGAATTACGTCGACGAAATATCCTTGATGAATCGAGTTCACCATATCTTCCTCGATTTCTTTGATCTGCTTTTTGTCTTTGAGTACATCGTGAATTTTTTGATTGATTTCGATTAATTTGCGCAAGTCATCGCCATAAACGCGCAACGAAAGATCGGCGCGACTTCCTTCCAACATTTCATTAAAGCGCATCTCAATTGGTTTGGTGCTGACAATATCGCAATCTGGACACTCTATGCTTTTGAGTTTGTCCATGATTTTGTCTGACAGATTCAGGGCTTTAGTTTTGTATTGTGGTTTGAAAATCACAAATAGGTCGCAGATGTTTTGTGATGCGGGATCCATGCCTGATTTTGGTGAACCGATACGCGAGAAAACTTTGTCGATTTCCTCTTCGTTTTTTAAACTTTCTTCAAATTTTTTGGCGGTTTCAATGGTTTTGCTCAGGCTTGTTCCTTCTGGTTCTACGATAGTAAATACAAGATCTCCCTCATTCAAACTTGGTAAGAAATCTGAAGGCATAAAGAAAATTAGTGATATCGATAAGACGAAGAAAACTATACAAGATGCGATGATTTTGCGGCCATTTTTTAAAGTGAAATCAAGGCTTTCTTCGTAGCGGTCTAGTAAGTATTCAAAGGTTTTGCTGCTTTTATGTTTGATGTCTTTGATGAAAAAATATGACAAAACCGGCATCAATAAAAATGCTGTAATCAAGCTGGCGATCATTGCGATTATTACGTTGATAGCCATCGGTTGAAAAGTTTTTCCTTCAACTCCGGTAAACATCAAAATCGGAATATAAACTAAAGTGATGATCGAGATGCCGATGAAAGTTGGTTTGGCAACTTGTGCGCTCAGTGTTGCAATCATATTGGCCTTTTCTTCGCGGCTTTTAATGTGATGCATTTGGCTTACTAAATATTCAACAATCACTACCGAAGAATCGACCAGAATACCGAAATCAATTGCGCCAAGACTCATCAGATTGGCGGAAATTCCGAAGAATTTCATGCATATTCCTAAAATAAAAATGCAGAAAAGAAGTGATGAAGATACTACCAAACCGGCGCGAATATTACCCAGAATCAAACACAAAACTCCAACAACTAGCAAAATACCTTCGCACAAATTGCGCATCACGGTTTTGATTGTGGAGTTAATTAGAAATTGACGATCGTACAGAATTTCGATTTGAGTATCATCGCGGGAAGCGTTGATCTTACTGATTGCTTGCTTGACTTTGGTTAAAACTTCTTGGCTGTTTTCGCCGGATTGTAACATTACTGTGCCAATAACAGTTTCTTCTCCTTTGTAAGTTGCGGCACCAAGTCTTTGTGATTCTTCCTGTCTGATTTCTACTAATTTGCGCAATGGCAATAAATTGCCGCTGTAATCAACTTTCACCGGAATATTCATCACATCATCGAAACTTTTGATGTTGGAATAGGTGCGGACGATTTTCTGTTTATCATCTTTCTCGATGTAGCCGCCGCCAAAATTTTCGCCGATCGTTTGAATTTGATTGATCAGCTTTTGTTCGGTCATGCCATATTCGGTGATGCGGTGCGGATCGATATTTAAGTGAATTTGACGTTCAAAGCCGCCGATAGTATCAACTTCAGCAACACCGTTGACTTTCTTGAGTTCGCGCGAAATTTCAAATTCTTGCACGGTGCGCAATTCCATCAAATTATTGCCACCTTTAGGATCGTAAACTCGGTAAATAATAATCTCGCCGATTCCGGTAGTTAAGGGTGCAATAACTGGTTTGATGTTTGGTGGAATCTGATCGCCAACTGCAGACAAACGTTGCATTACTTGATTGCGGGCGAAGTGAATATCGGTGCTGTCTTTAAAAATTAGGGTGATTTGTGATAAGCCGAATTTAGAAAGCGAACGCATTTCAACTAAATTGGGAATGCCGTAAAGTTCAGCTTCGATTGGATAGGTAACCGATTTTTCAACGCGAGTTGGATCCATCCCGTAAGTTTTGCTGTTGATGACAACTTGCTTGTTGGTGATGTCGGGAATGGCATCAAGTTTGATGTGTTGTAAGCAGTAGAATCCGTAGAGAGCGACGAAGCCGAAGGCAATTAGGACATAATTGCGCAGTTCGATCAGTTTTTTGAAGAATCTTTTTCCTTTAGTCATTTTTTTGTCTTATTACTGCTGTTGGTTGAGTGGTGAGTTACTGAGTTTGGCTAAATAAACCCCCCGACCCCTGCGGGGCCACCCCCCTTGACAGGGGGGCAAGTTCGGCTCACGCCCCCCTGTCAAGGGGGGTGGCCCCGCAGGGGTCGGGGGGTTTCAGGATTCCCTAGTTGCTCGGCAAAGTAAAACTTCCCACCTTAGTCATCAAAGCCGCATAAGAAACTGCTACATCAACCTGAGTATCGATTATCGTATCGATCATCTGATATTCTTGAGAATCAAGTTCGATGTAGGTGATAAAATCTAAAATACCTTTCTTGAAATTATTATTGGCTTTGGTCAGGCGATTCAGAATCTGCGGGACTTCAGAAGTAGGAAAATTCTTGGCAATTTTTAAAGAAGTTTCAAATTCATTTATATCGTTGCCAATTGCGCGGATAAGCTGATTTTTCTCAAATTCAAAAGCCATTTCTTGCGCTTTTATTTGTGACTGCGCGCCTAAAATTTTTTCCTGATTACGATTAATTAGCGGCAACGAAAGTGATAGTCCGATTCCGTTAGTACGGCTTCCACCCGCTGAAGCCGAGGGATTATCTTGTGTTGCTGAAACATTAACATCAGGCATTTTTTCAATTTTAGCGAAAGATAATTCTGATTTAGATTTCTCGATCAGAAATTTTTGTTCGCGCAAAGTTAAGTTATTGTTGATCGCTTCGTTGATGAAGAATTCGCGACCACGATAACTTTTGGTATCAAGCCAGCTGACTTTAATTTGTGGTTGTTCATCAAGATTAAGATAAACGTTAGCACGATTCCAAGTTTGGAAAAGTTGGTTTTTGTAACGCACTAAATCGCGGTTGATTAGTTTGATACGATCTTTGGTGATTTGGCCTTGAGCGCTTTGTGTTGGAGAAGCTAAAACAATGCTGGAGAGATATTTATCTACTAACGACAAACGCTCTAAACGCTTTTGGGCTAATTCAATTTTTTGCTGCAACGCATAATATTGATAAAGCAAAATGAAGGTCTCGGCTTTGATCGAAAGGGCTAAATTATTTTTGCGAGTCTCGAGTATTTTGTACTGCGCTTCTTCAATTTTATATTTGCTGTCGAGCTTGCCATAGAAAGGAATTGCTTGGCTGATGCTATAGGTTTTTTGGTTCCTGTCTTGATTAGCGCTGATGGTAGGATTTTCCCAATATTTTTGCTGATTGGCGAAACTTTTTTGGGCTAATGCAGAAAATTCGGCGGCTTTGACAATGCTATTTTTTTCGGCGATCTCTAGCAATTCCGACATCTCGTAATTTTTACACCACGCACTATTGGCAAGCAAAAGACCAATAATTAATGTAGTACAAAATCGCATTTAGAGAAAATCATTAATTTTTTCGCAGGCTTTAACTAAGCCCATCGCTTTGTTGATACATTCTTGATATTCTGATTTTGGATCAGAATCGAAGACTACACCAGCACCAGATTGTAGATGAATTTTACCGTCTTTAAGTAAGGCTGAACGAAGTGTAATGCAAGTTTCCATATCGCCATTGGCAGCGAAATAGCCAACGCAACCGGCATAAAAACTGCGACGTACCTTTTCAATTTCTTCGATAATTTCCATGGCACGAATTTTTGGCGCACCTGAAACTGTACCAGCGGGAAAGCCTGAAATTAGAGCATCTAAGCCATCAACATCGTCGCGTAAAATTCCTTCAACGTTGGAAGAAATGTGCATGACGTGGGAGTAATTTTCGATGACCATTTTCTCGGTAACAACTACCGAACCTGGTTTAGAAACACGACCAACATCGTGGCGACCAAGGTCAATCAACATCAAATGTTCGGCGATTTCTTTTTCGTCTTTTAATAAACCTTCAGCGATTTTTTTATCTTCTTCGGCGTTTTTGCCGCGTTTGCGAGTGCCGGCTAAAGGTCGAATGGTGATTTTCTGATTGCGCGCCGAAACCATGATTTCTGGGCTTGAGCCGATCAAACAAAATTCTGGGAATTTTAAATAAAACAAAAATGGCGACGGATTTACTGAACGTAAAGCGCGATAAAAAGTGAACTCGGAAATTCGTGAATCGAAATCGGAAGTAAATCTTTGTGACGGTAAAACCTGAAAAATATCGCCATCGGTGATGTATTTTTTGGATTGCTCAACAGCGGCACAATACTCAGCTTCAGAATAATTTGAGATGAAGTTAAACTCAGATTTTGCTTGTGTTTTCTTATCTTCAAAAGGTTTTGCTAAAGCATTTTCGATCAAAGCGATTTTGGCGGTAAGCTGCTCAAAAGTTTCGCCACCAAAATTTGGTGCGCAGATTAAAACGCAGTCAAAAAGATTGTCGAAAATCAACAGAATTTGTGGGCGAATAAAAATACTGTCAGGAATTTTTAGATCGTCAGGCAAGTTACGATCGGGAATTTTTTCCATCAATCTCACCATGTCGTAAGTCATGTAGCCGAAGATGCCGGCACAAATTGACGGCAGGCTACCAGAAATGTAATTCAACTCTGACCATTCGATTCTGCAGCTATTGATCAGATTGCGTAAATTTTCAATTGGATTGCCTTTTTCAGTGCTGAAATTTTGCGGATTTTTGGCAAAATTTTTGTTGATAAAGGATTTTTCGCCAATGCATTTCCAAGCTAAATCCGGCATTAAACCGATAACCGAAAAGCGACCTTTGTTGTTACCTTTTTCAGCAGATTCAAAAAGAAAATTATGGCTGCTTTCTTCTGGTAAATGTTGCGAGAGTTTGAGAGAGGCCAGAACTGGCGTGATTGTGTCGGCGGGGATTTTTTTGTAAAGTAACGCCGCGCCCGATTTTTTCAGGGCGCGATCAAATTCATCTTTGTTAAAATTATACATTATTCCTGCTCTTTTTTACCCAATACTTTTTCGTTAACTTTAACCGGATATTTTTTCATTACGAAAGCATTATATCCTTGTAAAACTTCATTTTTGAAGCTGCTCACAGCTTCTGTCTTAGCTGCTTCAAGAACTGGGCCGGCAACAATGCCTTTTTGAACTGAGCGCAAAACTCCGATTACAAAATTGTTGTCGCCAGTTTGAATTTCTTCAGTAACGCCGCCAACTTTTAGGCCGAATAAAGTAGTCGCAAATTTATCAACGAAAGGAATTTGGTGACCTTGATAGTTGATGTAAGAAACGCGAGCGATTTGTTTATTTTTATCAACGTTGAGTTTGTATTTGGCAACAATCGCAGCAAAGTTTTGTGGATTTGCTTTTAACTCTTCAGCGACAGTTTTAGCCAATTTTTCTGCAGCTTTAGCTTGATTCAATTTGGTCAAATCTGCAGTAACTTGCGCCTTAACTTCTTCGAAAGTTTTTTCGCGAGCTGGAGTGATTTCTTCAACTTTGATGGCGAAATATTCATTGGTGGTTTTTGAGAAGAAAAGTTTTGAAGCTTCGTCTTTTTTCAAAGTGAAAGCATGTTGCGGAAATTCATCCAAACCATTGATGGCAGCAGAAGCATCACCTTTAGGATTTTGACCAGCTTGATTAATTTCAACTGAGTTTAAATTCGCGCTCAGATTGAATTTTTTAGCTGTTTCTGACAAAGAGTTTGAAGCCAAGATTGCGTCATCAATCTCTGAAACTTTTGATTGCATAACTTTTTCTTCGCGACCTTGAAGAAGTGATTTTTTGATTTGTTCTTTAGCTTCAGCAAAAGGAATTGCTTCAGCTTTTTTGATGTCGTTTAACAAGAAAACGTGAAATCCAAGTGGGCTTTTCAAGCTTTCAGAATGTTGTCCAACTGACAATTTAAAGATTGGATCTGACAAATCTGCGATCATATCTTTTTGAGTAACATTTTTCAAAGTTACAGCTTTGGCATCTTTATTTTGTAATTCTTTTGCCAATTTTAAGAATGCAGAGCCAAGCTTTGATTTATCTGATCCAGCAGCGACATCAAGTTTTTGAATAAAGTCTTTAGCAGCTTCTTCTTTATCAAACAAAATGTGATAAACGCTGCGGCTTTCTGGTCTTTGCATCTTGTCTTTGTTTTTTTCGTATTCAGCCAAGATTTCCTCATCTTTGATTTGTAAATCTTTGGCGAAATCACGTTGCGAAAAACGTAAGAAAGAAACTTTACGCATTTCTGGTGCGGTGTAAGACTTTTTGTTTGCTTCGAAGAATTTATTTAAAGCCTCAGCATCTGGCGTAGCAACTTTTCCAACATTTTTGTCAGAGATTTTGATCACATCAGCGAAACGTTTTTCTTGTTTAAATTCTTCGCGATCAACCACAAATGACTCGTTGATTGGAGAAGCCAAAGACATGCTTTGTATGATCATTGTTGCAACAACGTCGCTTTCGATGAATGACAAATATTTTTCTTCATCAATACCGTTTTTGTCTAAAAAAGTTTGGAAGGCTTTGCGATCAAATTTACCGTCTTTGCCTCTGAAATTACTGTCTTTAGCGATTGCTCCTAAAATTAATTTTCTGCTGGCTTCAACTCCGAAATCTTCGCGCAGTTTTTCAACGATGATTCCGTTTACTAAGCGTCCTAAAACATCAGATTTGAATTGGTCGGAATCAAGATATTTCAAGGCTTCTTCGCTTTTGTTGTTTTGCAAAACTAGATCGCGAGTTTTTTGTAATTCTTTGTTAAATTCGCCATATCCGATGGTTTTGCTGCCAACTTTGGCTACCCAAGTGTTTGGGCCGTTTAGAACAAATCCGCTAACACCAAAAAGTACGAAACTTAGAGCGATAAATGCTAAAATAATTTTGAAAAAAATATTGCCGGCAAGCTTTCTAAACAGTTGCATTTCTTGAATGGGAATTGGTTGGAGGAAAAAAGATTTGATACGAATTAGTAAATAGTCGCCCAACTGATAAATCAATTAGGAAAATTTCTTTTCTTGAAAAATTTTCTGCTTTGGTAGAAATAAAGCAGTTACAGAAATTATGAATGATGCGAAAAATCTCATCTCTTGTAAGCTCCTCCTTTAAAAAAAATTTCACAAATGTTAGTTGTCCAAAAATTCGGCGGCACGTCTGTTGGCGATATTGCTCGCATTAAAAATGTTGCAAAAAAAGTTAAACAAGAAATCGATCTTGGAAACAAAGTTGTGGTTGTGGTTTCAGCAATGTCTGGAGTTACCAATCAGCTGGTTGATTATTGCAATCAAGTTTCTTCATTAACTACGCAGGATGCGTTGGCGGAATATGATTCTGTCGCCGCAACGGGTGAGCAAGTTACTTGTGGATTGTTAGCTTTAGAGTTGCAATCAATTGGTTACAAAGCGCGTTCGTTCTTGGGCTGGCAAGTTCCAGTTACAACTGACGACGTTCACAGCAAAGCGCGTATTGATGAGATTGACGGCACGGCGATTTTAGAAGCGATGAAAAAATACGATGTAGTTGTGGTTGCTGGTTTCCAAGGAATTCATGTTAAATCAAATCGTGTTAGTACCTTGGGACGCGGCGGTTCAGACACTTCGGCTGTTGCAGTTGCAGCAGCAATTAAGGCTGATCGTTGTGATATTTATACTGACGTTGATGGTGTTTACACAACTGATCCGCGCATTACTGACAAAGCGCAGAAGCTCGACAAAGTTACTTACGAAGAAATGCTTGAGATGGCTTATAGTGGATCGAAAGTTCTGCAAACCCGCTCAGTTGCAATGGCTATGGCACATAATGTGCGTGTTCGTGTTTTATCAACTTTTGCTGAGACTACTGAAACTTCAGGAACTGTCTTGGTTAATAATAATGAGGAAGTTATGGAAAAGCGTTTAATCACCGGAATCAGCTACGCTAAAAATGAAGTTAGAATTGCTCTCACTAAAATGCCGGATCATCCCGGTGTATCAGCGGCAATTTTTGGTGCATTGGCTCAAGCTGAAGTCAATGTTGATATGATTGTGCAAAATATCAGCCCGGACGGAAAATTAATCGACATCACTTTCACAACTGGTAAAGAAGAGTTGGAAAGAGCAAAAATCGCGATTCAGTCAGTACATCAAGAAGTGAAATTTGAAGAAATGAAGATTGACGAAAATATCGCTAAAATCTCTGTAATTGGTGTTGGTATGATTAGCCATTCTGGCGTTGCTCACACGATGTTCAAAACTTTGGCAGATAAAGGAATTAACTTACTTTTGATTTCTACTTCTGAGATCAAAATTTCGGTTTTGATTGCCAAAGAATATGGCGAGTTAGCGGTTCGTGTGTTGCATACTGCCTTTGAACTTGATGCGGAAAAAATTAAATAATTAATCATTTTCTAAAGAAATGCGCAATAATTCTATCAAAACTGCTTTTTCATTGATTGAGCTTTCGATCGTAATTTTAATCATTGGAGTTTTGATTGCAGGTGTTGTTTCTAGTTCAAAGCTTTATTATAAATTCAAAGTACAAACAGCCGCAACATTGACCAGAAGTTCTCCGGTTAATGGTATTAAAGATTTAGTTTTGTGGTATGAAACTTCTCTAGATTCTAGCTTCGATCAGGATCAAAACTTTGATGGTAATAAGATTTCAGTTTGGAAGGATCTCAATCCTCAAAAGATATTTAAAAATAACGCTACGCAAAGTTCTGCAAGCAGTTGTTCATCTTGTCCAACATTCGTTGAGAAGGGACTTGGTGGGTTACCAACTCTAAAATTTAGTGGTGCTCAATATCTTAGTTTCCAAGGAGATGATTTTATTAGCAGTAATTACACTGCATTTATAGTCGAACAGAGAACTACAGATACTCTTGGAACTCAGACTTTTGTGGGTTCTGGTTTGACTGGTATTGCTTTCGGGTGGTATGGTAGTGGTAACCCTAACATTTATCAAATGCACAATAGAGTGGCAATAAATAATACTTGTTGTGGTGACTCTACATCACCTAACAAGAAAATAGGAGTTACTAGAATGCACACCTTTTATTTTTCTCAGACTGACGGAGCTCATTATTGGTTGTTTGATGATGCTGGAACCAGTTATCAGAATGCCGCGCACACTTCTAGTGCAAAAACTCCAGTTTCTGCTTACGCAAGTCCCGCTATCGGTGCTAGTGGTTCTTATTATTATGTTGGGAATATCTCCGAAATAATCATGTTCAATCGTGCTTTAACTATTGAAGAAATGACAGCGATTGAGAAGTATTTGGGCCAGAAATACTCAATAAAAACTGGTATAATTACAAAAAGCTAAGATACAGAGCTGCTAATTAAGGTGATAAATTTAAATACAGGATTCAGCATTTACTGATTCATGTTCACATTTTGCGTTTTAACTAAAATCCTACAGTTAGATCGCCATCATCAAGTTTATTCTCGAAAGAAAATTTTGTGGAATTTTTTACTTCCTTCACATCTGAAACACAGGTAAGTGAATCTGACAAAACTTGTTCGCAAATATAATCGGCAAAAGATGTGGCAACTTCCAAAATGCGTGAGTTGGCAGCGAAAATTTTTAAATTGATGTGATCAGAAATGTTTAAATCAGCATCTTTGCGGTTTTGTTGTACAGCGCGCACAATGTCGCGAGCGATGCCTTCATCTTCCAAATCTTTGGTAACTTCAATATCAAGCTGAACTAGATAATCATTGGTTGGAAGTGGTAAGATGGCGAATTTTTTTTCATCAGAATTTTTGGTGGTGAGTTTAATTTCAAACTCATCATCAACTAGTTTTACGCCAGCAATTTCGATTTCATTTTCTGCGACTTTTTTCCACTCACCATTTTTGCTTGCTGCTGTAATTTCTTTGATTTTTGCGCCATATTTTGCGCCAATTTTTTTGAAATTGATCTGCAATTTTAATTCGGCGAGTTCGGAAATTTCTTCTTTGATTTCGATTGATTTTACGTTTACCTCATCAGCGATAACTTCTTTGAAAGGCAAGATGCGCACGGCATTTTTGCCAATTACTGTGAGCGATTTTAGCGGCAAACGTACGCGTAAATTTTTATTGTCGCGAATTGAAAGTGCAGTTGAAGCGATGCTTCTAACTAAATCCATGTCGGCGACTAATTCTTTTTCATCAGACAAAAAAGAAACATCAGGGAAATTTTGAAGATGAACTGAAATTTTGCGATCAATCATCATAATTAAACTAGTTCTCCGATTACTGAAACTTCTTCGCCCATTTGCTTTAAAACCGCCGCAACTTCTGCTTCATCACCTTTAGCAACAACTAAAACCATGCCAATTCCACAGTTGAAAGTGCGGTGCATTTCTTCGTCTTTAACGTTTCCGAGTTTTTGCAAATAATCGAAAATTTCTGGGCGAGTCCAAGAATTATAATCGATTTTTGGTGTAACATTTTTGCTTAAAACGCGTGGAAGATTTTCTGTCAAACCGCCACCAGTAATGTGTGAAAGTGCTTTAACTTTGCCGGTTTTAATCGCTTCAAGACAAGATTTTACGTAGATCTTTGTTGGTGTTAAAAGTAAATCGGCAACGGTTTTGTCATCAGAATATTTGTCAGAAAACTTGACGTTATTTTGTGATAAAATGTAGCGCGCCAAAGAATAACCATTCGAGTGTAGGCCGCTAGACTTAAGGCCTAAAAGCACATCGCCCTTAACAGTTTCTTTTGGTAAAATTTGATCGCGTTCAACTGCGCCAACAGCAAAACCAGCTAAATCATAATCTCCTGCTTTGTACATTCCCGGCATTTCTGCGGTTTCGCCGCCAATTAAAGCACAGCCAGCGAGTTTGCAACCATCGGCAATTCCTTTGATAACGTCAGTTGCAACCTCAACTTCAAGTTTTGAACAAGCAAAATAATCTAAGAAGAAAAGTGGTTCGGCGCCTTGAACTACAAGGTCGTTTACTGACATCGCAACTAAATCAATTCCGATGGTATCGTGTTTGTTAGAATCGATCGCGACTTTTAATTTAGTGCCAACTCCGTCAGTTGAAGAGACCAAAACAGGGTCTTTGAAATTGCACTTTTTAAGATCAAAAAGTGCGCCGAAGCCGCCTAGATCAGAATTTGCGCCAATGCGTGAAGTCGCTTTGGCAAAGGGTTTGATGCGATTTACTAATTCATTACCGGCATCAATATCAACACCTGCTTGTTTATAGCTCAAAGACATTTTAGAGATTTAAATGGATTTTTTTCTCACAACAACTAACTTGTACGAAGCGTTGTCGGACGTGGCAGCAAAGGCCATCGAGTCAGAACATTATTATCCGCCGCAAATCCAATGTCAATTTAGATTATGTCAAAGCTATCAGGAATATTTTTGGTATTGTTGTTTTTATTTACCAACTTATCGCAAGCTCATGCTGAGTCACAAGATATCTACATGATTAGCAATGTAGTTGCCAGCGGTTCAGCCAAATCTGCTGGAGATTCTAAAGTTATCGCAACCAACAATGCGCGTCGTGATGCTTTCACTACATTGCTGTCGCGCCTTGCTGTTTCAACTTCGGTCGCTAATAACGTCAGCAACGATGAAATTTTCGACATGGTGCGTTCTGAGCAAATTACTGACGAAAAAATTGCCGGCGGAAATTACTCGGCAAACTTCAATATTCTTTTTGCCAAAAGTGCGGTTGAGACAATTTTAAAAGAAAAATCGGTGAAGACTGATACAGCGGTACAGGATTCCTATTTAGTAGTTCCAATCAAGATCGTTAAACAAAAAGGTAATATTGATAACAACCAGCAATTTACTTTGTGGGAATCCAACAACGAGTGGAAAAACGCAATTGAGAAAAATTTAAAATCAAAAAATCTGAGAAAATATATCATTCCAGAAAATGACATCAGCAATGTTTCAATCATCAATCAAGAAAATGCTGATAAGCTTGAATATTCGCAGCTTGAACCCTTGTTCGCTAGATACAAAGTTGTTGGTGCTTATTTAGTATTCTTTTATTTCGATGATATTGAAAACAAAGTCAGCATTACGGTCAAAAACATCAGAAAATTACAGAAAAAACAGGTCAAACTTGGTTTTGTTAACATCAATCGTTTAAACTACGAAGCCTTGCTAGATAAGGTTGCTGATAAAACCATCGAATATTTAAATACCAGCCAAAGCGATTCGGCAGCTAAACTTTCCAACACAATTAAACTTGAAGTTCAGATCAACAGTCTTGGCAATTGGACTATGATGAAAAACAAGATCGAGAGCAGCAATTTGATCAGTAAGATGAATATTGAAGCGATCTCTAAAGATTACGTTAGAGTCGCAGTTGATTATGTTGGTACTGATCCAGACGTGGTTTCAGCTTTTGCTAAAGCAGGCTTAAGCTTGAATAAAAAATCTGACAATTTTTACATCGTCACATTGTCGGTTATTCAAAATATTAAATCTTTGGCTCAATGAAACTAAGAGAAAAAATAGCAATCATTGCTGGCATTTTCGCGATTTTTTGCTTTCTGCTTTATTCGGTGAAGTCGGTTCTTACGCCTTTTATTTGCTCAATTGTAATCGCTTATTTTCTTAATCCACTGGTCGAGCGTTTTCATCGCAAATATCACATTAATCGTTTACGTGCTACATCGCTGATTTTGGGATTATTTTTTGCCACTTTGATCAGTTCCGGACTTTTGATCTTTCCAGTGATGTATTCGCAAACCGTTGATTTTATTAATACGGTGCCTGGATATATGAGAACATTTACTGTCGAATTTTATCCTAAAATTTCCGTTTTTCTAAATAGATTGGGATTTTCTTTTGACGGAAATTTCGCTCATTTAGCGCAGAAAGAAGAGTTGGCTACCAAGGTTCTGGATTTCTCTAAAGCAATGCTTGGCAATGCTATCAGTTCTTCTTCGGCGATCATTGATATTTTGTCTTTGATTTTCATCATGCCGATTTTGTTGTTCTATTTCCTCAAAGATTGGGATGTGATGGTGAGAAAAATTGATGAATATTTACCTCAAGGTGGTCGTCAACAAATCAGAAAAGTTTTCATCGATATTGATCAAACCATGTCGGGGTATATTCGTGGACAGTTCAATGTTTGTTTGATGCTGGGTATATTTTATGCTGCTTTGTTGAGTTGCACCGGTTTGAATTTTGGTTTCCTGATTGGTTTTATGACGGGCATGCTAGTTTTCATCCCGTATGTCGGAATGTTGATCGGTGTTACAACTGCAATCATTGTTGCCATATTTCAATGGGGGTTTGATTTTGGAAATATTGGTTTGGTATCTTTGGTTTTCTTGATCGGACAAGTTGTAGAATCAAACTTTCTTACGCCAAAATTGGTGGGATCAAGAATTGGTTTACATCCTCTGTGGTTAATTTTTGGTCTATTTTTCTTCGGTGTGTTGTTCGGATTTACCGGAGTTTTATTCGCAGTGCCGCTTACTGCTATTTCCGGTGTAATTGTGAAACATTTGGCTACGGAATATAAAAAACGTTTCGTCTGATTATGAATAACGATATTGCCAGAGAATTAGAAAAACTTGCTGATGAGTTGGGAGAAGACCGCAAAAGATCGATCGGTGAAGTTGCAAAAGAGCTCAAGGTTGAAACCCATGTTATTAGATTTTGGGAAGAAAAATTTCCCCAAATTAGGCCAGAAATTGGTGCAGGAAAACGCCGATATTATTACAACAAACAGCTGAGAGTTCTAAAAAGAATTAAGCAGTTTTTGTACGAAGAAGGTTACACAATTGCCGGTTTGCAGAAGTTGCTTAAGAAGCGCAAGCACAATGAATATAAAGATGAAGATCTTGATTTAATTTTAAGCGCAGAAATCGCTAGAAACTCACAAGATAACTTCGATCTTGATGATTTTATCGTCGACAGGCCAGTGGAAAAAATGAGTGATGAATCTAAGACTCATTTGAGTAAACGAATCGAAAGTGCTAAAGAAAATCTGAATAAATTAAAATCCCTGTTAGCCCAAATAAAATGAGTTTTGATAATTTTTGCCAAAGAATAGGCTACAGTTTTTCTGAAGAAAAATTATTAGCAGAGGCACTTACCCATCCTAGTCTTTCTAAGGAAGATCGAACAAAACCAAATTATCAAAGATTAGAGTTTTTGGGCGATAAAGTTCTGTCGTTAGTGATCGGCGATTTTTTATTTACCAAGCATAAAACTGAGACCGAAGGTGATCTTTCTAAACGTCAAGCCGCTCTGGTTTCTGGTGAAACTTTAGCGGAAATTGCTTTAGAAATTGGTTTGGATCAGGTGATTAAAGTTAGCAAAGGTGAAAAAAATTTGGGCGGAGCAACTAATAAACGCAATTTAGAAAATGCTTTAGAAGCCTTGATTGGTGCGATTTATCTCGATTCAAATTATGACTCAGCGAAAAATTTTATTATGAAATGTTGGGTAAGTTATTTAGAAAAAAATATCACACCGCCAAAAGATCCGGTTTCACAATTGCAAGAAATTGTACAGCTAAGAACCAAAGCGCTTCCCGAATATATTACTGAAAAAAGCGGTGGATTCGATCATTCACCGAACTTTGTTTCGAAGCTAAAAATCACCAAGTTGAATTTAGAATTTAGTGCTGAAGGTAAGTCGAAAAAAGAAGCCCAAAAAGAAGTAGCGAAGATCGCGCTAGAACATTTTCTAAAATCGTAGAACAGGAAAGATAAGAGGATTAAAACATCCCGACAGTGTCAGTTAAATGATCACTATGAATTTACAAGTGGTGCACCCGAGAGGATTCGAACCTCTAACCTTCTGATCCGTAGTCAGATACTCTATCCAGTTGAGCTACGGGTGCTTATCTAATTGTAACGCTTCGTCGCTTTTCTCGCTTTCGCTCGAAGACGACTCACGCCGGGGCGAGCGGCGTAGCCTTCGCCCGTTATTCGTTTAAAACGCTTTTGCGTTTTATTTTACTTCGTAAAACCACTCATAACCCAAGTTGAGCTACGGGTGCTAATTAAAATTAAAACGTAGTTTTAATTTTAGGGGAAATCGGATTATGAACTTGAGAGCTTTCTCAAGTTCATAATAAAATAGTTTTTTGATTATTCAGCAGAAGTTTTTCGCTTTTTTTCAACTGCCGCTTCTTTTTCTTCTAATTTAGAAGATTTTTTGATTTTGCCAACACCTAGTTTTTCACGAATAGCATTTTCAAGCTCTTCGGCAATTTTTGGATTTTCTTTCAGGTAATTTTTAGTGTTTTCTTTACCTTGTCCAATTTTGCTTCCTTTGTAAGCATACCAAGAACCTGATTTTTCTAACAAATCATATTTAACTGCAAGCTCTATTACTTCACCAATGCGAGAAACTCCTTCGCCGTAGATAATTTCAAAGTCTGCGGTTTTGAATGGAGGAGCAACTTTATTTTTGACAACTTTAACTTTGGTTTCATTACCTAAAACTTCTTCTTGGTCTTTGATCGCAGTACCGCGGCGGATATCTAAACGAACTGAAGCATAGAATTTCAAAGCGTTACCGCCAGTTGTAGTTTCAGGAGAACCAAACATCACACCGATTTTCATACGAATTTGGTTGATGAAAATTACAGTAGCGTTGGTTTTAGAAACTGTAGAAGTCAATTTTCTTAAAGCTTTACTCATCAAACGTGCTTGAAGTCCCATTTGATTGTCGCCCATGCCGCCTTCAAGTTCAACTTGTGGAACCAAAGCTGCAACTGAGTCGATAACAATTAAATCAACTGCACCAGAACGAACTAGAGTATCAGCAATTTCAAGAGCTGCTTCACCGTTGTCTGGTTGTGAGATGATCATGTCATCTAAATTGATACCTAAATTTTTAGCGTAAGATGGATCAAAAGCGTGCTCAGCATCAATGAAAGCACAAGACAGGCCAGCTTTTTGAGCTTCGGCAATTGCGTGTAAAGTAAGAGTAGTTTTACCAGAAGATTCAGGGCCGTAAATTTCGATGATTCTGCCGCGTGGATATCCGCCAACGCCAAGAGCCACGTCAAGAGCAAGAGATCCGCTTGAAATAACTTCAATGTCAGAAATTGGCTTAGTGCCGAATTTCATCGCTGAGCCTTTACCGAATTGTTTATCGATTTGTGATAATGCTGCTTCTAATGCTTTTTTACGATCGTCCATATTTTCTCCTAATTTTTTGTGGTGTTTTATTTCTTAGGCAATTCTACATCGCCTAAGAAGGAATTATTTTTTCAACAATTTTAACATTGTTTCGCCAAGCGCTGCTGGGCTGTCAGAAACTGCAATACCAGCAGATTTCATAGCTTCGATTTTGTCTTCAGCACCGCCTTTACCACCAGAAATGATGGCACCAGCGTGACCCATTCTACGGCCTTTTGGAGCTGTGCGACCAGCGATGAAACCAACGCATGGTTTGCTGCGACCTTTTTTCGCTTCAGCTTTCAAGAAAGCTGCTGCTTCTTCTTCGTCAGAACCACCGATTTCGCCAATCATGATCATGGCTTGAGTTTCAGGGTCAGACAAGAACATGTCTAGACAGTCGATAAAGTTAGTTCCGTTAACTGGGTCGCCACCGATACCGATACAAGTAGTTTGGCCCAATCCAGCTTTAGTGGTTTGGTGAACTGCTTCGTAAGTTAAAGTTCCTGAACGAGAAACGATACCAATTGATCCTTTTTTATGAATGTGACCAGGCATGATACCAATCTTGCACTCTTCTGGAGTGATGATACCAGGACAGTTTGGTCCGATCAATCTTGATTTAGAGCCGCTCAAAGCTTTTTTAACTCTAACCATGTCAAGAACAGGGATGCCTTCAGTGATACAAACGATCAATTCGATTTCAGCGTCAATTGCTTCCAAAATAGCGTCAGCAGCGAATGGAGGTGGAACGTAAATTACTGAAGCGTTGGCATCAGTTTTTTTACGAGCATCAAAAACAGTATCAAATACTGGCATGTTCAAGTGAGTAGTTCCGCCTTTTCCTGGAGTAACACCACCAACCATTTTAGTGCCGTAAGCAACTGCTTGTTCTGAGTGGAAAGTGCCTTGAGATCCGGTGAATCCTTGGCAGATAACTTTGGTATTTTTATTTACTAAAACTGACATTGTGCAATTTTTTTGAAGTTAAAATTATTTTACAGCGGCAACGATTTTTTGTGCAGCATCGGCTAAGTCATTAGCTGAGATTACGTCTAAACCAGATTTGGCAAGAATTTCTTTACCTAGTTCTACGTTAGTACCTTCAAGTCTAACAACCAAAGGAATGCTCAATTTAACTTCTTTTGCGGCTTCTAAAATACCGTTAGCGATAATGTCGCAACGCATGATACCGCCGAAAATGTTAACCAAAATTCCTTTAACATTTGGATCAGAAAGAATGATTTTGAAAGCTGCAGTAACTTTTTCGCGAGTTGCACCACCACCAACGTCCAAGAAGTTAGCAGGAGACGAACCGTAAAGTTGGATGATATCCATTGTAGCCATTGCTAAACCAGCACCGTTAACCATACAGCCGATTTTGCCGTCCATTTTAACGTAGTTTAGGTCGTATTTGGAAGCTTCGATTTCAAGAGGTTCTTCTTCGTCTAAATCGCGCAGTTCGCGAAGGTCGTCGTGACGATACATAGAGTTGTCGTCAAAACCATATTTAGCGTCCAAAGCAACGATATCACCTTCAACAGTTTCAACCAATGGGTTGATCTCGATTTGAGCTGCGTCAGTTGCGATGAAAGCTTCGTAAAGTGAGAACATCAATTTGCTGAATTTTTTCAAAGTTTCGCCTTTGAAGCCAAGAGCAAATCCAATTTTGCGAGTGTGGAAACCTTGGATCCCAGCAGCGATATCAACGCTAACAGTAACAATTTTTTCTGGAGTGTGTTCTGCAACTTCTTCGATATCCATACCGCCTTCAGTTGAAGCCATGAATACGACAGTTTTAGCTTTGCGATCAACGATAGCAGAAAGGTAATATTCTTTTTTAATGTTAGAACCAGCTTCAACATAAAGTCTTTTTACCAAACGACCTTCAGGACCAGTTTGGTGAGTTACCAAAGTCATTCCTAAAATTTGCGATGCTTTTTCTTTTACTTCTTCAACAGATTTTACAACTTTAACACCACCACCTTTTCCGCGGCCACCGGCGTGAATTTGTGCTTTAACAACGAAAACTTTATTTCCAGCTGCTTCAAGTAATTTTGCAGCTTCAACAGCTTCAGGTACATCGAAAGCTGCGTGACCTTCTGGAACTTTAACGCCGAATTTTTTAAGCAGGGCTTTAGCCTGATATTCATGAATATTCATGTTGCGATTTGATTTGATTTTGATTGTGTCTCCAAAACTTTCTGTGACTTACCCGTTTGTTGTTAGGGAAGCTCTGAAGTCTTTGTAAAAGAAGAGGGGGCGCACAATAAATTTCCTTTTTAACTTGGCAATAAAATTTTCCTATATGCAGCAGTCAATATTGATTACTAGACCAAAAGACCAAGCACAAAGAATTGTGCAATATCTTGAAGATAATGGTTTTGCGGTTTTTGTCGAGCCGACATTTTCAGTGCAAAAAAATGATCTGAGCGAATCCGGTTTATTTGAGAAACTTTCTGGCAGAAAAATTGCTGCTCTAATTCTTACAAGTGGTAACGCTGCTGAAGTTGCCTTTGAAGCGGCGAAAAATTTACACTTAGATAAAGAAATGAAAATTTTTGCTGTTGGTAAAAAAACTGCAGAAATTTTTTCCGCTAATGGTTTTAGAAACATTAAAGTGTCGGAAAGAAACTCGGCAGAAGATCTGAAAAATTTAATTTTAGCTGATGATGATTTAGCTGATAAAAATGCCGGAATATTGCTTTATTTTTGCGGCGAGTTTCTGACTATCGATTTCAAGAATGAGTTAGAATATGAAGGATTAGAAGTGGAAAAAATTATCTCTTACAAAATTCTTGAAGAGAAAAATTTCTCACCGAATTTTTTACAACACACGAAACAATCAAATTTTGATTTTGTTTTACTTTATTCAAAAAATTCCGCTCGGCATTTTTGCGAATTAGTAAAAAAGCACAATCTGCTTGAATATTTTAAGTCTTCAAAAATATTGTGTTTAAGCGAAAAAATTCTCTCTTCCTTACGCAATCAGGGTTTCGAAAATTCCTCAACTTTTGAAGCAATTCCAATTTTAAAAAAATTTTATGACTGAAGAAAAAATTCAGCAAAGTGCTGAAAGCATCGCGCCGAAGAAAAAGAAAGTATCGATGAAACGCATCGCGATTCTTTTTGTAGTTTTGGTTGTCGGGTATTTTGGACTGCGCCACTTCGAAATCAAACAAGCGCAAAAACTAAATGCTAAATCGGAAGTTAGTAAATTCGATAATATCGAAAGTGAGATTTTTGACTTAGCTGAAGAGTATAAAAACGGTGGTGGGCATGATCCGCAGAATCTTAACGACATTGCGCTGAGCGAAATTCAAGAAAAAGGAGCGGAATTTATTTATAAAATGTTGTTGAAAAACCAGCAGCAAATCAATGATCTAAAAGAACAAACGCAAGGTTTAAAGGCTGAATTTGTGAAATACAAAAATCAGGAAAAATTAGGAAAAATGGTTTTTGCTTACATTGATTTTAGACAAAGACTTTATGGTGGAGTTGCTTTCGAAGACTCACTAAAAAATTTCGAGATGTTGGCAACTTTTGACAAAGGTTTGCAGGAAAAAGTTTCTAAGATGCATACTCCTTTGAAAAGCTTCGTGAATGCTAAAAAAATCAATAAAGATTTTGCTGATTTAATTCCTGAAATTATCGCCACTAAAAATGGCAAAGGTGAACAAGGTATTATTGCCAAAGTGCGTCACAATATCGCTAAATTGGTAGTGATTCGCCGAATTGACGGAAAAAATCCCGATGATGTTGATGGAATCTTGGCTCGAACTGAAAAAGCACTGCACGATGAAAATTATCAAGAAGCTTTGGAAACACTACTTATGCTTGATCAAAATTATCACGAAATTTTGGTAAATTTCTTAAGCGAACTAAGTGCTAACGCGGAAGTGAAAAAAATCGATTTTGAAATTTTATCTCACCTGAAAAATCTAAGTTAATATGTTCAAAACTTTGTGGTTTTTATTTATCGCTGCGGTGATTGCCGCTTCAATAAGCTGGATGCTTGAAAATAATGGTTCAATTACCATAAACTGGTTGGGATACGAAGCTAAAACCGACATTTTAACCGCGATATTACTGACAATATTTTTCACACTCGTTGTCTTCGTAATTGCTTACACCAGCGCCAGAATATTGGCGATCAGATTTCCCCGCTTTTCCAAACTATTTAAACAGAAAAAAAATGACGAATAATCTTTCTCAAATCATTGAAAAAGCTTTTGAAAACAGAGCCGAAATTAATTTACAAACTAAAGGCGAAGTTCGAGATGCAGTCAATCAAACATTGGCTTTGCTTGATCGCGGTGAAATCAGAATTTGCGAAAAACAAAATGATGTTTGGCAAGTTAATCAATGGATCAAAAAAGCGATTTTATTGTCGTTTCGTTTAAACGATAATTTCTTAACTAAAGGCCAAGCTGTAAGCGGTGATGCTTCAGTTTATTTCGATAAAGTTCCGCTAAAATTTGCTAATTGGAGCGAAGAAGATTTTCGCAAAGCTGGATTTCGCGCGATTCCAGGCTCAGTTGTGCGTTACTCAGCTTACATCGCTAAAGGTGTAGTTTTACTTCCGTCATTCGTAAATCTTGGTGCTTACGTTGATGAAGGTTCAATGATTGATACTTGGGCGACAGTTGGTTCTTGTGCGCAAATTGGTAAAAATTGTCATATTTCTGGCGGCGCTGGTATCGGCGGTGTTTTAGAACCACTTCAAGCAAATCCGGTAATTATTGAAGATGATTGTTTCATCGGCGCGCGCGCTGAAATTGCTGAAGGCGTGATCGTTGAAAAAGGTTCGGTAATTTCGATGGGTGTTTATATCGGCGCTTCAACAAAAATTATTGATCGTGAAACTGGTGAAATTTTTTACGGACGCGTTCCAGCCTACTCTGTAGTCGTTCCGGGAAACATCGCTTCGACAAAAGGTGACAAAAATGTTTCACTTTACGCAGCTGTTATCGTCAAAAAAGTTGACGAAAAAACTCGCTCTAAAACTTCAATCAACGAGTTGCTAAGAGACTAATTCAAGCATGATCTTTGACGCTAAAATTCTTGCCGCGCTGGTTTTTGTAATAATTAGTTTATTGATTATTTTTTCGATCAAATCGCGTACTACCGCGGTTATTACATTAATCATCGCGCATCTGGTTTTGGTGTTATTTCTGAGTCTTTCGATTTCGAACTATAACAGTTTTAAAGAGTTAGTTCTCGGTTTGGTGGCTTATTCGATGGTGTTGCTGTTTTTAATTTCCAATCATAATCCGATATTTTTTTACGACACAAAACACGCTCCAAAGCAGCATAGTAAATGGTCGGCGATTTATGTTCCGTTAGTTACTTTTGCGATTTTGATTGTCTTTGTTGCGATATTTTTGGTGGTGCAAAATGTTCCGCAAATTTCGCAATCAATTTCGGAAAAGAAAATGGAAAAACAAAATGAAGTGTTGCTCAACCCAATGATTCTACCGTCTCATCCCGTCCACATTGCGGTAAGAAAATTCTATTTGGGCAAAAAAATGGAAAGTGATGGCAATGAATGGGTTGATAAAGTGCAGCTCAAATCAGAAATAAATGAAAGAAAGCAGGCGCGTTTGAAAGATAAATTAGCTGATAATTTTTTACTCAAACGTTCTTCCGACGTAATTTTAATCATAGTTGCCATAAGCACGAGTTTGCTGCTTTTGGGTGCTAGAAAAACTGAAAACAATAGCGAAAATAATTCATGAATCTTTACCAAATTTTTCGTCCCGCAATTTTTAAATTAGATCCAGAAGTTGCTCATAACGCAGCAATAAATTTTCTGAAATTTTGTCCAAAAACCGCGACGCTTTTTGCCCTGAATCGCGATTACGATAGCCTCAAACAAAAGCTGTGGGATATTGATTTTCCTAATCCAATTGGTATGGCGGCGGGTTTTGATAAAAATGCTGAAACTGCTTTAACACTGGAAAAATTTGGCTTCGGATTTGTTGAAGTTGGAACGGTTACGCCAAAGCCACAAGCTGGAAATGACAAGCCGCGCATCTTCCGTTTAGAACAAGATAAAGCGATAATTAATCGTTTAGGATTTAACAATTTAGGTGCAGAAGTTTTCGCCAAAAATATTCACGAAATCAGAAAAGAAATCGTTATTCCGCTTGGCATAAATATTGGGAAAAATAAAGATACCCAAGATGCTTTAGATGATTACTTACCGCTGCTTGAAAGGTTTTATGAACAAGCAACTTATATCACGGTGAATATCTCATCTCCAAACACTAAAAATCTGCGTGATTTACAAAACGAAAATTATCTAGATGGATTTTTAGCGGCGATTATGAGCAAGAAAAATGGACTAAAAAATTCTTCACAAAAAAATCGTCCAGTACTTCTGAAAATCGCGCCAGATTTGACGTTGCAAGAACAAGACAAAATCGCTGAAGTTGTAATAAAAAATCAGTTGGATGGCGTGATAATTTCTAACACAACAATTGATCGCAATCTAAATTTAAAAAGCTCACAACTAAACGAAACTGGAGGTTTGAGCGGTGCGCCTTTACTTCAAAAGTCTAACGAGGTACTAAAAAATTTCTACAAACTTACTGATGGAAAAATTCCATTGATAGGGGTTGGGGGTATATCATCTGCTGCTGATGTTTATGAAAAAATCAAGTGTGGTGCAAGTTTGGTTCAGATCTATTCTGCCTTTATTTATCAAGGTTTTGGTTTGGTCGAAGAAATTAAAAAAGATCTAAACAGCCAACTAAAAAAAGATGGTTTTAGAAATATTTCAGAAGTGATAGGAAGTGCTGTAAAATAGAAATTTGACATTGAAAAGCTGATACATATAGTGCGCGCCGGCTGTTAAAACCAGACCTCTAATCTCTAAAACAAAAAAATAATTCATGACAACTCTAGCCAAATTCAGAGACCTCGGTCTTTCTGAGATGATGCTTAATTCCCTTCACAAAAAAGGTTTTGAAGAACCAACTCCAATCCAAGCTAAAACCATTCCTTTCTTAATCGAAAATAAAAAAGACTTAATCGGTAAAGCCCAAACCGGCACAGGAAAAACCGCAGCTTTTGGTATTCCGCTTATCGAAAATATTGTGCCAGACTCAAAAAAAGTTCAGGCGATAATTTTAGCGCCAACTCGTGAGTTAGCGATTCAAGTTACAGAAGAATTAAGCTCATTTGCTGAAGAACAAAAAACCAGAATCATCGCAGTTTACGGTGGTCAGCCAATCGAACGTCAAATTGATCGTTTGAAACGCGGTGTTGATATTGTTGTGGGAACTCCGGGTCGAATTTTAGACCACTTGGAACGTCGTACTCTTGATCTTTCACACGTTAAATACGTTGTGCTTGATGAGGCTGACGAAATGTTGAATATGGGTTTTGTTGAAGATATTGAAGCGATCTTGAAAGCTGCACCAAAACAACGTCGCACCGTTTTGTTTTCAGCGACAATGCCACCACATATCGAGCGGTTGGCAAAAAATTACATGTCAGATTATGAAATTATCTCAGTTGCTGCTGAACAAATCAGTCGTGATAATATTCAGCAAATTTATTTCGAAGTTTCGCAATCTGATAAATTCGAAGCCTTGTTCAGAATTATTGACGTGGAAGAAAGTTTTTACGGTATGGTTTTTACTCGTACCAAAGTTGATGCTGATGAAATTTCTCACAAACTTGCCAATCGTGGATGCAGAGCTGAAGCGATCCACGGCGATTTGTCGCAAGGTCAACGTGAGAAGGTTTTGCAAAAATTTAAGTCGAAAAAAATTACCGTTTTGGTTGCAACCGACGTTGCGGCGCGCGGAATTGACGTCGATAATTTGACTCACGTTATTAACTACTCGTTGCCACAAGATCCAGAAAGTTATGTTCACCGTATTGGTCGTACAGGTCGTGCTGGTAAAAGTGGAACGGCAATCACTTTGATTACGCCTTCAGAGTATCGTAAGTTGATTTCAATTCAAAAAATGGCTAACGCCAAAATTACTAAGCAAAAAGTTCCAAACGTTGCTGAAGTGATTCAAAGCAAAAAACAACGCATCAAAAATTCTTTGGCTGAAATTATTGAAGCTGGAAACTTCTCTGATTTAGAGCCAATCGCCGAAGATATGTTGAAAGATTCTGATGCTAAAACTGCATTAGCCGCTTTGTTGAAATTAGCTTTCAAAGATGAGTTGAACGAAAGCAACTACAATGAAATCGGTGACATTGGTGCGTACAAAAAGAATAAAGATTTCTACTACGATGATCGCGGTGCAACCGGTCACAGACCAATTGGTGCCCAAGGTCGTGGTTATGTTGATCGTAAAGGTACAGCGCGTTTGTTTATAGCTAAAGGTCGCTCTGATAATATGGATCCAAGAAGATTAGTTGACTTCATTCAGCGTGAAACTGGCGTTGAACAACGTCGTATTGATGATGTGAAATTGTTTGATAATTTCTCATTCTTCGCAGTTCCTTTTGAAGATGCTGAAAGAATTTTGCACGTATTCCAAAAACAATCTGGCGGCAGAAAATCTTTGGTTACTCGCGCGAAAGATAAAAAATAACAGTATGTCTCATTGACATATGTGTTGGTGATCATACAAGGCGGGGCGCGACTCATGTCGCGTTTCCATATCCAAAAGGGATAAAAAACAAAAATAATAATTGATGTCCAGACCAGATATTTATCGAGCAAATCCTTGGTTGGATGATCTAGAGATTGTTACAACCAAATCTCAAGCAAGAAGAGTCTGGACATTATTATCTTCAGAAATTCAACGCAATTTTGCGGAGAAATCTGAAACTGAAAAAGAAGATGTAGCAGCTGCGATTTTCAGAAAAGTGATGGAAATAGACCAAACTTCCGATCACGAATTACTTGATAATGTTAGAATTCAACTAGCTCCAGAAATATCGCAATCTTGCCTATTTCATGAATTTATTCTGGTTAAGAAATGGCATGAATTTAGAGATGTAGCTGATCCAAAATGGGTCGAGAAATTCAAAGAATATTACGGAATTCACATACCAGAATTTCCATCTTACGAAGAAAGCAAATACGAACAACCACCAAGTCCTGAAGTGGCAAATTATTTGGTATTCTCGATGGTTGTGAATCTTGAAGAAATGCGATCGGTTCTATCACATTTTCCATCGCAAGGTGATAAAATATCTCCAGAAGGAAATTATGGTGATTATCAACAAGGTCGAGCAACTACTCTTGCCTGGTCGGGAAGTAGCGGAAATAATGTTAGAATTTCGCCATGGATGGGCTATCAAATCGGTTTTGTTATTGATCCAAATAAGGTTGATGTTCCTTACGCTGATTTCAGGGCTGGATGGTTCAATGGATGCAGTTTTAGCTACAGAATATTTAACTTCGCGTGATGAAGAGATTGTCGATTCTTCGACGACAAAAGTTCACAAAGAAGACATTCAAATCAAAGAAGATTCAAAATACCGAGGAAAAGAAAAAGTTTTACGACCTTGGCTTAAAAGACCACAAGATCGTTTGATCACCAATCAAGCTACGATTAATAAAGTCCCCGGCTGAGAAAATGATAAGCAAGGCAGCTTGGAAATATTCGCTTCCAATGTTTGGCGTAAATATTTTAAGAAAATGTTCAACGGCACAAACGAAGCTTTGTGTATTCAGAAAGCTGAGGCTGATAATCCAATCGCCGGTATTTTTCTCAACGTCACTCCGGATGTTGGCAGAACTAGAAGGATGAATTTAGGAATTACAGCAATTTCACAAGAAATGCGTGAAATTTTTGCTGAAGAAAATGCCGCAAGAAGAAAAGAAGGTAGGTCAGAATTAAAGCTTTATCTTTATGACAGAAGACAAAAAGAAGACATAGTTCGAGTTGTTGAAAATGAGTCGGAAATTCTGGATATTTTGTCAAATCCTAAAAGTCTGACTGGAGAAGTGGTTAGACAATACCAGCCTTATAAAGGATTCAGAACTAGTGAAATAAGTATATCAACAGATCCAACCACAAGGCCATTTTCAGCTCGAGGAAAAGGTTTGGATTTAACTACTAAACAAATGAAGAGTATTCCAGAAGGACGTTAGAGAGATTGGGATAAATAACCGAACCCTAGCGAATGCGTAGTAGCGCAAAATATTTTGTGGGTTCGAAAATGCGGTAGAGATATGGTGAGCACGGTTGGAATCGAACCAACGACAACCTCATTAAAAGTGAGGTGCTCTACCGACTGAGCTACGTGCTCAAATAATGAACTTATTTGATTTGGTTTTGTGAAGATGGTGAATCTTTTTCCGAGGAAAGGAGCGGCGCATTAAAAGCAAGAATCTTAAAAATGCAACAAATTTGTAGAAATCTTTGGAAGCGGCATTTATCTAAGCTGCAAACCATCAATTAATTTTCTAAAATAATGAAAAATAAAGTTCTAACAATCATTCCAGTGCGTCTTGCATCAACACGATTACCTAATAAACCACTCGCAGATATTTGTGGTAAAAGCATGATCCAAAGAGTTTACGAACAGGCTCTGGCTGCGAATTTAGGCGATGTTGTAATTGCTTGCGATGGTGAAGAAATTGCAGCTGAAGTAAAAAAGTTTGGTGGAAAATTTGTTATTACCGACCCTGATTTACCTTCAGGAACTGACCGTATCTACGCTGCTTACAAAAAATTTCATGGTGATGAATTTGATGTTATCATTAACCTACAAGGTGATTTGCCAAACATCGATCCACAGGTCATTCGTGCCGCTGCTAAAGCCGCTCTAGAGAATGATTGTGATATCGCAACTGTTGCTTCTAAAATCAAAAATGATGATGAGATTCATAACCCGAACGTGGTCAAAATTGCCATCGCTTTTAAAGAAGAAGAGTTAGGAAAAGCTCTCTATTTCTCGCGTTGTCCAATTCCTTTTTCAAAAGATGGTACGGGAAATTATTATCATCATATCGGAATATATGCTTATAAAGGTTCGGCTTTGGAAAAATTTGTTAATCTTGCGCCATCAATATTAGAGCGTCGCGAGAGTCTCGAGCAACTTCGTGCTTTAGAAAATGACATGAAGATTTTTGTTAAAATTGTTGATGCTCATCCGCTCTCAGTTGACACCAAAGAAGATCTAGAAGTGATGATAAAATTGATCGGTAAATAATGAAAAAAGCGAAAAAAACTATTGGCTGGAAGGAGTGGTTTGGCCTTGATTGCCTAAACTTGCCGGCGATTAAAGGAAAGATTGATACCGGTGCAAAAACTTCATCACTGCACGCTTTTAACATCGAAAGTTTTTATATCGAAGATGTTGAATATGTGAAGTTTGACATTCACCCTTTGCAAAAAAATAAAAAACTGGTGAGAAGTTGTGTAGCAAGAGTTATTGATCAAAGAATGGTTTCAGATTCTGGTGGAAAAAAAGAAAAAAGATTCGTTATTAAGTCTGATTTAAGAATCGGTGAGAGTAAAATAAGAGTTGAACTAACCCTTGCTAATCGTGACTCCATGACATTTCGTATGTTGCTTGGAAGAGAAGCGATTAAACAAGCTAAAATGCTGGTCGATCCTTCAAAAGCCTTTTTGCAAGGCAAACTAAAAAGAACTGAAACTTTGAAATTTTACCGCGCCACTAAATCCTGCATTGATCCAAGAAAATTATGAAAATTATATTATTAGCTTCAAATCCAAATCTGTATTCCAATCATCGTATTATTGAAGCGGCGCGTGCTCGTGGTCATGAAGTTCACTTCGTAAATGTTGGTGGATGTTATATAAAAGTTGCGCCGTCTTCTTGCGAAATTTTTTATGATGAGGGCAAAAAATTAGGAGAAGTTGATTGCGTAATTCCGCGCATCAAACCAGCTTTAACGTTCTACGGAACTGCGATGGTTCGCCAGTTTGAAGTTATGGGCGTGAAATGTTTGAATGGTTCAGAAGCGATTACTAAATCGCGTGATAAGTTGCACACTTTGCAACTTATGGCGCAACATGGCTTGAACCTTCCAATTACAAGCTTCGCCAACTCATCTTACGATACTAAAGATCTGATTAAATTAGTTGGCAGCGCACCGTTAGTAGTAAAATTACTTGAAGGCACAAAAGGTGTTGGTGTGGTTTTAGCAGACACAAACAAAGCTGCTGAGAGCGTAATCAACGCTTTCCGCAGTCTGAAAGCTGATATTCTAGTACAGCACTATATCAAGGAATCGAAAGGCCAAGACATCAGATGTTTTGTGGTTGGCGGACAAGTTGTAGCTTCAATGGAACGTGTAGCGCAGGAAGGAGAATTCCGTGCAAATATTCATTTGGGAGCTACAGCGCGAGTCATCGAAGTTAGTGATGAAGAACGTGATTTAGCAATTAAAGCCGCGAAAATTATCGGGCTTGAAGTTGCTGGAGTTGATATGGTGCGTTCAAATTCAGGGCCAAAACTTTTGGAAGTAAATTCGTCGCCAGGACTTGAAGGAATTGAAGCTGCGACCGGAATTGATATTGCGACAAAAATGATTGAATATTTGGAAAGAAAATAATGAAAAAACTAGACCCAAAAAAAATTTTTGGTGGTCAATGCGAGTTTATTTTAGGCGCGCATACTTACTCACAAGCACCGCAAACTAGCCATCCTGAGATCGCTTTTATTGGTGCCTCCAACGTTGGAAAATCAAGTTTGATTAACGCCATTATGGGGCGCAAAATTGCTATCGTTTCAACAACGCCAGGACGTACTCGCCAGTTAAATTTCTTCAAAGTTGCTGATGGTTTTACCCAAAGTTTTTCGCAAGGATTTGTACTGGTAGATATGCCGGGTTATGGCTTTGCCAAAGCTAAAGAAAAGAACATTGAACATTGGCAAAGAACTGCTTTGGAATATTTGACTAAGCGCGCCAATTTAAAGCGTTTATTTTTGCTGATTGATCCGGTGAAAGGATTGAAAGAATCCGATCGCGATATGATCAATCTTCTCAACACTGTGGCGGTTTCGTTTCAAATTATTTTGACCAAAGCTGATAAACTTAATCGTGAAGAGTTGAAAAATGCTGAGGAAAAAATCACTAAAGAAGTTGGTAAATGGCCAGCAGCGCATCCGCAAATTATTGTGACAAGCAGTTCTAAAGGTTACGGAATCAACGAAATACAAGATTCGATCGTTGAAGTTTTATCGCATTTATGAAATTTTTCCTGATAATTTTTTTTACCAGTTTGGTTGTGTTGCTACTGGTATTTTTGCTAAATGCTGCTACATATAACGGATCGAAAAATACCTCTAACAAGGAAATCTCCAATGACGAAAAATCTTAAAAATTCTGCTGCCGCAATATCGCAAAACATGGCGATGGGACTAACTCCAAAACAAATTGTTGAAGAACTTAATCGCTATATTGTCGGTCAAGTTGATGCTAAAAAAGCGATGGCGATTGCACTTCGCAACCGTTACCGCCGTAAGATGGTTGAAAGTCCGTTGCGTGAAGAAATTGTGCCAAAAAATATTTTGATGGCCGGTCCTACTGGTGTTGGTAAAACTGAAATTGCGCGTCGTTTGGCTAAGCTTGCCAATGCACCATTTATCAAAGTTGAAGCGACCAAATTTACTGAAGTTGGTTATGTTGGTCGTGATGTGGATTCGATCATCCGCGATTTGGTTGAGATGGCGATCAAAACCATGAAAAACGAAAAGAAAAAAGAAGTTTACGAAAAGGCTGAAAAGAACGCCAAAAAGAAAATTTTGAAAAGTTTGGTTGGTGAATCGGCAACTGATGAAACCAAAGAAAAATTCTCGCAAATGCTTGATAAAGGCGAAATTAATGAGCGTGAAGTTGAGATTGAAATTGTTGATTCAGGCAACTCTTTTTCGAGTGGATTTGATGTTCCTGGTGGTCATGTTGGTATGATCAATATTAGTGAAATGATTGGCAAAGCAATCGGTGGCGATAAAACTAAAAAAGTTAAGATGAGCGTTGAAGACGCAATGAAAACGCTGATTGACGAAGAATCGGAAAAAATGATTGATGAAGACAAAATCATCAAATCTGCACTAAAAGCTGTAGAAAATGACGGTATCGTTTTCATCGATGAGATCGACAAAATTTGTGCACGTTCTGGTATGAAAGGATCGGGTGCTGACGTTAGCCGTGAAGGTGTACAACGTGATTTATTGCCGCTTGTCGAAGGCACAACAATTTCAACCAAATATGGTTTGGTTAAAACCGATCATATTTTGTTTGTTGCTTCAGGTGCATTTCACGTGGCAAAGCCGTCAGATTTATTACCAGAATTGCAGGGTCGTTTTCCAATTCGTGTACAATTAAAACCACTTACCGAAGAAGATTTGGTGCGTATTTTAAACGAACCAGAATCAAGCTTGATTAAGCAATATGCAGCATTGATTGGTGTTGAAGGAGTGGCACTTAATTTTACCGCAGATGGCATTAATCAAATCGCTAAGTTGGCAAATAAAGTTAATTCTGAAATCGAAAATATTGGTGCCAGACGTTTACATACAATGCTCGAAAAAATTCTCGAAGAGATTAGTTTCGAAGCCAGTGAAATGAAGCCTAAAAGCAAAGTGATTATTGACGCAAAATATGTTGATGATCATCTTGGTGATTTAGTTTCGAATAAAACCGATTTGTCTAAATTTATTTTGTAATTCCTCGAGAAACCCCCTGACCCCTGCGGGGCCACCCCCCTTGACAGGGGGGCGGGAGTCTTACTTGCCCCCCTGTCAAGGGGGGTGGCCCCGCAGGGGTCGGGGGGTTTCTAGTCCCAACCTACATATTGTAAAAAAAATGATCCCCCGCTACTCCCGTAAAGAAATGACCAGCATCTGGTCACAAGAAAACAAATATCAAATTTGGTTCGATATCGAAATTTACGCTCTCGAAGCTCTTGAAAAACTGAAAGTTGCGCCAGATGGAACTGCCAAAAGAATCCGAGAAAATTTTGTAAAATCAGGCGGTAAATTTAACGTTGATCGCGTTGATGAAATTGAGTCTGTGACTAAGCACGACGTGATCGCATTTTTAACTCATTTAGCTGAATTAGTTGGTGAAAATTCCCGCTTCATTCACTACGGAATGACTAGCTCAGACGTGCTCGACACTTGTTTGTCAAAGCAGCTTTCACAAGCTTCTGACATCTTAATCAACGATTTAGAAAGACTTCTAGCCGCAATCAAAAAACGTGCTTTTGAACATAAAAACACCGTTTGTGTTGGTCGTTCACATGGCATCCACGCTGAGCCGGTGACATTTGGTTTGAAGTTAGCTCGTTTTTACGCTGAGTTCGAAAGAAATTTGAAACGCTTAAAAGATGCGCAAAAAGAAATCTCGGTTTGTGCAATTTCTGGCGCAGTTGGAACTTTCGCCAACGTTGATCCATTCGTACAAAAATACGTCGCCGAAAAATTAGGTTTGGAAGAAGAATCAGTTTCTAGCCAAATCATCCCAAGAGATCGTCACGCCTCTTATTTCGCGGTTTTAGGAGTTATTGCATCTTCAATTGAAAATCTCGCAATTGAAATTCGTCACTTGCAAAGAACAGAAGTTTTGGAAGCAGAAGAATTTTTCTCTAAAGGCCAGAAAGGTTCATCAGCAATGCCACATAAACGTAATCCAGTTTTGAGTGAAAACCTAACTGGTTTAGCAAGAATCGTACGTAGTACCGTTGTTCCTGCTTTGGAGAACGTTGCTTCATGGCATGAACGTGATATTTCGCATTCTTCAGTTGAAAGAATGATCGGGCCAGATGCTACAGTTACGCTTGATTTCGCGCTTAATCGTTTAGTTGGTTTGATCGAAAATTTGACGGTTTACGAAAAAAATATGCAGAAAAATTTGGATCGTTTAGGCGGTTTAGTTTTCTCGCAACGTGTGCTTCTAACTTTAATTGATGAAGCAGGAATTAGCCGCGAAGACGCCTACAAAATCGTGCAATCAAACGCCATGAAAATTTGGGCGGGCGAATCAAATAGTTTCCTTGAATTGCTCAAAGCTGACAAAGAAGTTGTTGAAAAATTGGGTGTAAAAAAACTCGAAGAATTGTTCGACATCACTTATCACACCAAAAATATCGATCACATTTTTAAACAAGTTTTCGGTGCGTAATTTCGACGTTGTAATTATTGGAGCGGGTGCGGCGGGGTTAATGTGCGCTGCTACTGCTTCACAGCGTGGTCGTAGTGTTTTATTGATCGATCACGCGAAAGCCGTTGGTGAAAAAATCCGCATTTCTGGCGGTGGTCGATGTAACTTCACCAACATCGATGTTTCTGATAAAAATTTTCTTTCGCAAAATTCTCATTTCTGCGTTTCAGCCTTGAAGCGCTTCACTTCACAAGACTTTATAAATTTAGTAAAAAAACACCAAATTGCCTTTCACGAAAAAACTTTAGGACAACTTTTTTGCGATAAATCTTCGAAAGAAATTATCGAAATGTTGTTAAAAGAATGTGCAATTGGCGCTACAGAGATCAGTCTTGAAACCATAGTTGAAAAAATTATTAAAACAGAAAATGGCTTTCAAATTTTAACTTCAAAAGGTGAAGTTTTTTGCCAGTCATTGGTGATTGCAACTGGTGGACTTTCAATTCCGAAAATGGGTGCAACTGGCTTTGGATATGAAGTGGCGCGCCAATTTAAAATTAAAGTTACGCAAACTTATCCGGCTTTAGTGCCGCTAACTTTTGAAGAAAAACTTTTGTCTGAAACCAAAAATCTTTCCGGAATTTCGGTGAATGCAATTGTGAGTGCGGGTAAAATAAATTTCCGGGAAGCGATTTTGTTTACTCATCGCGGCATCAGCGGGCCAGCGATTCTACAGATTTCTTCTTATTTAAAACATGGTGAAAAAGTTAGCATAAATTTAGCACCAGAAATCGACATTTTTACGCGATTAATTGAGGAGAAAAAATTAAAACCAAAGCAAGAAATTCAAACTTTTTTAGCACAATTTTTACCAAAAAACTTGGCCGATTTTTTTGCTCAAAAAATTAATCATCGCGGAAATTTAGCCGATTTATCCAATCAAAAAATCAAAGAAATTGCTGATTTAATAAATCGCTGGAGCTTTTTTCATAGCGGTACGGAAGGTTATGCCAAAGCTGAGGTAACTTTGGGTGGAGTTGATGTGAATGAGATTTCTTCGAAAAACTTTGAAAGTAAAAAAGTGCCGAATTTATTTTTTATCGGCGAAGTTTTAGATGTTACTGGTTGGCTTGGTGGTTACAATTTTCAATGGGCTTGGGCTTCGGGAAAAGCTGCGGGAGAAGTGGTATAATATGATATCACCTCAACAAATCTTAAAAAAAGTTTTCGGTTACGATCATTTTCGTGGCAATCAGGCAGCGGTTATTGATGAGATAATTTCGGGCAGAAATTGTTTTGTGATGATGCCGACAGGTGGCGGAAAATCTTTATGTTATCAAGTTCCGGCATTGTGTTTAGAAGGTCTGGCAATTGTGGTTTCACCGCTGATTGCTTTGATGCAAGATCAAGTAAGTGCTCTAGTTGAGGCCGGAGTTAAAGCCGCAGCGCTCAACTCTTCGATGAGTTATGATGAAGTGCGACGTGTGAAAAATGCCATAAAAGAAGGCGAGCTCGATTTGCTCTACGTCGCGCCTGAAAGGTTATTGATGGAAGAATTTTTGGAATCACTAACGGAAATAAAAATCTCACTTTTTGCCATTGATGAAGCTCATTGTGTTTCGCAATGGGGACACGATTTTCGTCCAGTTTATGCTGAGTTAAAAATTTTGGCGCAAAAATTTCCAAACGTGCCGAGAATCGCTCTAACAGCGACTGCGGACGCTCCAACTCGTAAAGACATTATCGAAAAATTGGCATTGCAAAATGCTAAAATTTTCATCAGTAGTTTTGATCGTCCGAACATTTCTTACACGATTGTTGAGCGTAATAATAGTAAGAAACAGCTGCTCGATTTCATCAAAGAAAATCATCAAAATGACAGCGGAATTGTTTATTGTTTGTCGCGTAAATCGGTGGAAGAAACCGCGCGTTGGTTATGCGATGAAGGCTACAAAGCCTTTGCTTATCACGGATCGATGAGTGCAGAAATGCGCCGCAAAAATCAGGAGAAATTTCTGCTGCGTGATGGTGTAATTATGGTTGCGACAATTGCGTTTGGTATGGGAATTGATAAGCCAGATGTGCGGTTTGTGGCGCACTTAAACATTCCAAAAAATATCGAATCTTATTACCAAGAAACTGGTCGCGCTGGTCGGGATGGTTTGCCGGCAGACGCTTGGATGTCTTACGGATTAGCTGATGTGGCGATGCAGCGTAATTTTATTGAAGATTCAGAAGCGCCAGAAAATCAGAAAAGAATTGAGCATCAAAAATTAAATTCTCTGCTCGGACTTTGCGAAGCTTCAACATGTCGTCGTCAAATTTTGCTCGAATATTTTGGTGATAAATGTGAGTCGTGCGGTAATTGCGATAATTGTTTAAATCAGCCCGAAACCTTTGATGCGACTATTGCAGCGCAAAAAGCGATCTCGTGTGTTTTTCGTACCGAGCAACGGTTTGGTGTAGGATATTTGATTGATGTGTTGCTTGGCAATGCTGATGAGCGCATGAAGAATTTTGGCCACGATCAAGTAAGTACTTTCGGAATTGGCAAAGAATTTAGCAAAGTTGAATGGCAAAGTATTTTTCGTCAGCTGATTGCGACAAACCTTCTGAAGGTTGATATTGAAGGCTTTGGCGGACTTAAAATTACTGATGCGGGAAGAAAATTTCTGCAAAGCAAAGAAAAGATTCTGATGCGAAAAATTGTCACGAAAGTGAAAAATAAAAAAGTTGCGAGCAGCGTAGATAAAACTTCCGGCAAAATTATTTATGCACTTTCCGGTGATTTTGAGAATGAACTTTTTGCTAAGCTAAAAGCGAAGAGACTAGAAATAGCAAAGGCGCAGAACCTTCCGCCTTATATTGTATTTCATGATAAAACTTTGATTGAGATGGTAAAAATCTTGCCAAAATCTTTGGAAGAGATGACGAAAATTAGTGGAGTTGGTGAAGCAAAAATTAAGAAATATGGCGCGGAATTTTTACAGATTTTGCAAAATTAATAAGGCGAAGGTCGCGATAATTTAAAATTTGATGGCAGGCCAAGATGTGGACGTTTGTCGAATTTATTTTTGGCAGCGTATGAGGAATTTAAATCATTATAATGCAAAAAAACCTGAGCGCAATCGTTGGAATCAAAAGCTTCGCGCCAATGTTCTAAATCGCATCCGCGATAAATTAGCATGTCGCCGGGAGATAAAATAATCTCAACTCCTTTGGTATTTTCAGAAACATATTCATCTCCAACAACTTTGCCTTTGCTTGCGTCAGGTTCGAGATAAATTGGCCAAGTTGGGCCGCCAAGATTTAGAGTGGTGGAAATCTCGCAAGAAGGGCGATCTTTGTGGCGATGAAGAATATCGCCTTGTTTGTAAATTCTGGTGTAAGAATAGGTCTCAACCAGCTTTAATCCGGTGTGTTGTTCCATTGCTGGCTTTACTTGTTGCAACAAAGTTTCCATCGCAATGTCGCTGTAATGTGAGTAGGTTCCGGGAACTTGAGAATCGTCACAAGTTCCGAAATAAGTTGCTGTTGGATCAAGCTGATTGTTGGTAATAAGACTATGTGCAACCATGCGCTTGTTCAAAAAATAGCGATAGACAAAGTTGGCCAATTCTTTGGAAATGACGTTTCTGATCACTAAATATTTGTCTTGCGCAAAGCGCATTATTTATACCATTTGTTAACGATTTTTCTGATTTTTTGACGTGATTGATCAAGTCTCTCAGCTTGTTTTTCTGGGTCACGCAATGATGTTCCAATTGTATCGGATTCATCAAATCCCATAAAATTAAAAATCACCTTGCTAAGCAAGGTGATAGTATCCCAATTCGGATAATTAAGATTAAATTCGTCGTGAGAGTAGATTCCGCCAGCGCTGAATAAAGTTAGAGCTTTTTTACCAGCCATTAATTTTTTACCAGCTTCGAAAGTTTCGCCGTTAAAAATCACGGCATCTAAATAAGCTTTAGCAGTAGCAGGAATGCCAAAATTATGCATTGGATAAGCCAAAACCACAACATCAGCCGATTTCAATTGAGCGATTAATTTGTCATTTTGTTCCAACAATTTTGCCTCATCAGAATTTAATTTTTGTCCACCGTAATTACGTTTGTAGTATGCTTGAATTGAATGTTCGTTAAAGATTGGAACTTCGGTTTTTAGCAAATCGACAACTTCGATATTTTGTCCTTTGGTTTCTTCTAAAAAGACATCCAAAAGTTTTTTGGTGTTAGAATTAGCACCAGTTGGCAAATATTTTACGACTAGAGTTTTCATAGATTATTTAGTTTTTGATTAAAATTTAATGCTAAAAAAGTACTTGATTAGTTTCTTTTAGTAACCAACTTTTTAATAGCAACTAGCTTTTTTTAAGAAATCAAAATGGAGTATAAAATGCTTAAAGTCAGAAAATCTAATGAACGCGGTTATGCCGATCATGGGTGGTTAAAATCTTTTCACAGTTTTTCTTTTGCCAGCTATTACGATCCTAATCACATCCATTTTGGAAATTTGCGCGTGATCAATGAAGACTATGTTGGCGCTGGAGCTGGATTCAGCAAGCATCCGCACGATAATATGGAAATTATAACTTACGTAATTTCTGGCGCACTTTCACATCAAGATTCGATGGGAAATGCTTCAACAATTTTGCCAAATGAAGTGCAAATTATGAGTGCGGGTACGGGAGTTTTTCACTCAGAAATGAATCACGAAAAACATCAAGAAACTCATCTTCTGCAGATTTGGATTTTGCCAAAATTAAGAGGAATTGCACCACGCTACGGTCAAAAATCTTTCGCAAAAAATTTTGAGAAAAGTGATTTTGTTCTTGTGGTGTCTGGTTCTGGACGCGATGGATCAATTGAGATAAATCAAGATGCCGAGATTTTTGTCGCAAAATTTAATGCCGGAAAAAATTTTGATTTTGCAGTAAAAAATGGTCGTAAAATTTGGATTCAAATGATCTCGGGGAAAGTTTCTGTTAACGGCGAAATCATTGAAAAAGGTGATGCTGCGGCGATTACTAACGAAGAGAAATTGCAAATTATCGCACAGGAAAATTCCGAGTTTTTGTTGTTCGATTTGTAGTTAAAATAACCACCTCATAACCGTTGGTTTCGACAAGCTCAACCGACGTTTTGGGAAGGTTTTAGAATCTCTTCGTACGGCGATGGCAATAAGGTTGCTTGCCGTTGTGTATGTAATAGTTTTGATGATATAGTTCTGCCGGCCAAAACTTTGGTGCGGCGATTAATTTTGTTGCGACTTCCAAACCTTTTTCTTCAAGAATTTTAATTAATTGTTCAGCTATTTTCCTCTGATCTTCACTCACATAAAAAATCGCTGACAAATATTGCGGACCAATATCAGGGCCTTGTCCGTTGGTTTGAGTGGGATCGTGAATTTCAAAAAAAACTCGCGCTAAAGTTTCAAAATCAGTTTTTCTTTTATCAAAAATCACTTCGACAGTTTCTAAATGTCCGGTTTTTTTACCGCAAACTTCTTCGTAAGTTGGATTTTCTGTTGCGCCTCCCATATAGCCAGAACGTACTGATTTCACGGCTTCAGCTTGTTTCAAATAATATTCTACGCCCCAAAAACATCCGGCGGCGAAATAAGCAGTTTCAAAATTTTCATCATTTTTTTCTGCGACAAAATCGAGCGAAATCGAATTTACACAATAACGTGTATCTTTGGTAGTAAAGCCTTCGCCGCTAAAAACATGACCCAAATGTCCGTCGCATTTTTTACATAAAATTTCGGTTCTGCGACCATCGCGATCTAAAACTTTTTTCACCGAATCAGGAACTTCATCATCAAAACTTGGCCAGCCGCAACCAGAATCAAACTGACTGTCGCTTGCAAAAAGTTCTGCGCCGCATTGTTTGCAAAAATATTTGCCGACGCGGTTATTCTCAAAAAATTCACCGCTAAAAGGAGCTTCGGTGCCTTTGTGTAAAATTACTTGGGCTTCTGCGGCTGTAAGTTTTTTCAGCGTCATATTTTTGATGATTTTTTTAGATTTTAAAATGAGTGACTATAAGCTCTAACAAGACGATTTTCTGCTGCCAATTTTCAACTTCAAAATGTCTCAATTGAAAAACTTTTTGCTTCAAACTCTGCAAAAAATTTCGCCAATAAATTTAGTGATTTTCAGTATTCTTATTGTTGCAGCTGTGTTTGTAAGGCTTAACGGCATCAATGAATATGCCTTTAACGATGATGAATTATGGCATTTGGTGATTTCAAACCAGAGCAATTTGTGGGAAGTTATTCAAAGTAATTTTCGCCAAGAAGTTCATCCGCCTTTGTCTTATATAGTTTGGCACTATATGCTGAAAATTAGTCACAATGATTTGTGGCTTAGAATGTCAGCGTTAATCCCATCAATTTTGTTAATTCCTTCGGTTTATATTTTTGGACGTCGCTACATTGGTCGTGCGGCGGCGTATTTCTTAGTCTTTTTGTTCGCCTTTGGTGCTATTCCAATTTCAATGGGTGTGATTATCCGCGCTTATTCGATGATGATGTTGGTGTTAATTTGGGCGCTGATTTTTGTCGATAAATTCAAAACCGATCACAACAAAAAATATCTAATTTATTATTTTCTGTGCTGCCTTGCGGCAATTGAACTCAATCATTCGGCAGCTTTCTGCATATTGTCTTTGGGTCTAATTTTATTGTTTCGCGCCTTTAGAGATAAAAATTATTGCGATTTTGTCACAATCGCCGCGATGCATGCAATCCTTGGCGCTCTAGTTCTGGGATATGCTTTTGTTTTAAAACATTATTACGGATTCAGCGGCGTAATTCCTGGATTTTACGAATCTTACGGTGATCCACTTTACTATCCGAGCAACTACATGAAGTTGTTTTTTTGGTTTCCGATTGGTTCGGAAATCAACGATTCCTTTGCTGGAATATTTTCGTTATTTGCAATTATCGCACTTTTTGTAACGCCGATTGCCTTGATTCGTGCTCGCAAATGGCTGTTGTTACAACTGTTTTTGACGCCAATAATTGCGATTACGATTACTGATAGTTTACGTATTTTTCCCTTTTCCCCGATCACGCGTAACAACTTGTTTCTCTTCATTTCGATCGCGATTGGTTATGCATATTTAGCGCAAATTTTGACTAATTTCGCCGCGAAATTTTATGAAGAAAAATGGCTAGAAGGAAAAGACAAAATCGTTTTTGTCCTACAAACATCAGCAGCGGTGATTACGGCAATATTTTTTGTCGGTTACGTAATCAGTCATGACTCTTTCCGTAAAACTTCGCCGTCATGCGCGGAAATGAGCATCACCAAATCGGATAACGAGTTGTTGGATAAAACTTTTAAGAGCAAAAATTCACCAGACAATGTCTTTGTAACTGCGGCGCGCAATATATGGAATTTTCAGATGCAAAGCAGTAACAGCGGCAAGATTGAAGTGATTACAAAGCACTTGGCGAAATTTAAAAACGATCAAACCGAAATTTATTTTACAGCTTTTCCGGCGCGCGATTTTTCGACAAATGTTGATATGTTGGCTTATAAATTATTTTTCACTGATCTGTTTTCTTACCTGAAATCGGAAAATAAATTAGACAAAATCAAGAGCTTCACGTTCTTTGATAATGGTTTGGTGGTTGATTATTTGACGATGAATTTTTTGCCGCAAATGATTCCAGATAAATTGATTTTGTTTCCAACTGCTGAAGATAAAATGAATTATAAAATCTCGCAGGAAGTCTATAACATTGCTTGGGCGATACATTCATCAAAAGAAGTTTTGGACATAGTTTATCAAAGAGATCGATCATTTTCTTGTGGCCGAGAAGTTTTATTTCTGACCTTCTCGCCCAAATTTGTCGAACAGGAATTCATCAAAAAAGATTTTATTGATGGTCGTGAATTTAGAAAAAAACAGCGCGGATTATGAAGGATAAATGTTTAGATTTTTGTCGCGTTAGATCAATCGCGATATTTTTGATTATTATGATTGGCGCTTTGTTCGTGAGGCTTCACGGACTTGGCGAATATGATTTCAATGATGATGAATTGTGGCATTTGGTGGTTTCGAGCCAGAATAATTTGTTCGATTTGCTTAAGTTCAATTTCGAGAATGAAGTTCATCCGCCGCTGTCTTTCATTATTTGGTATTTTGCGTTAAAAATTAGTCACAACGATTTGTGGCTGCGTATGATTGGCATTATTCCGGCACTTGCATTGATTCCATCAATTTACGTTTTCGGTCGTAATTATATTGGTCGTACGGCTGGACATTTTTTAGCTTTGCTTTTCGCGTTTGGGGCAATGCCAGTAGGAATAAGTGAAACTATTCGCGCTTATTCAATGATGATGCTAGCCGTGACTTGGGCCGCGATTTTTGCTGATAAATTTCGTCGCAAAAAAAATAACAAAAATCTCATTTATTATTTTTTATCCTGCCTAATCGCTATTCAATTAAACCACGCGGCGTTGTTTACCGTTTCAGCTTTGGGTTTAATTTTGGTGCTTGATGCGATCAGAGACAAAAACAAAAAAGAGTTTTTTGTAATCAGTGCGATGCACGTTGTGATTGTGATGATGGTTGGTAGTTATGCTTTTGTTTTGCAGAAAATTTATGGCTTCCAAGGCATTCCGGCGATTTTTTCCACGGGTGATATTATCAATTACTTGATGAACTACATGACGTTATTCATGTGGTTTCCAATCGGTGCTGAGGTGAATGATGCGGTGACGCAGATTATTACTTTGTTTTCGATTCTATCTTTTGTTTTGGTGCCGATCGCCTTGATTAAAAGTAAGCGCTGGGTGTTATTGATTCTGCTTTTTGCGCCGATTTTTGCGGTGTCAATTTCTGATTATTTCCGTTTATATCCTTTCACTGGATTGCAGCGTAACAATCTGTTTTTGCTGTTTTCGGTGGCGATTACTTACGGATATTTTGTGCAAATTTGCTTCAATTTCTTCGTTAGGTTTTACCGCGAAGAAATGTCTTATGAGAAAAAAAATCGTATTGCTTTGTTGCAAATATTAGCGATTTCAGCCTTTGTTTGTCTAGCTTGTGTTTATGTTATCAACCGTAATTCATTTCGCGATATTCAGCCAAACTGTGCTGAGTTTAGTATTAAAAAATCTGATCGCGAATTGCTGGCAAATAAACTCGATGAGACAAATTCTGCGACCAATGTTTTTGTAACTTTGGTGCGCAATATTTGGCAGTTACGTTTTCAATATGGTGATGAAGGAAACTTGCAGATTCTGACCAAAAATCTCGGCAAATTTGAAAGTGCGGGAAAAGTGTTTTACTTCACGGCGATACCAGCGCGGGAGCGATCGATTACCGAAAATCTTAACGAATATAAATTATTTTTTACTGATCTCTTTGAACAGCTACGTTTAGAAGGAAAATTAGATAAGATTAAACAATTCACTTTCTTTGATATTGGTGCTAACATTGACTATCTGACTAGAAGATTTCATCCGCAGTTTATTCCGCAGGAAAAAAATCCATTTATGAATGAACGAGATAAAACTCATTACAAAATCTGGCAAGAAGGCTATAATATTGGTTGGGCGATTAATAATTCGAAAGAAGTGACCGACAGATTTTATTTCAAAGATACTAAATTTGTTTGTGGTCGTGAAGTTGTAGTTTTTAGTTTTACTAAAAAATTTGTGCAAAACGAGATTCTTGATAAAGAATTTGTTGATGCGCGACAATTTGAAAAAGAGGTTTATCTAAATGACCGATAACAAAAAATTACTGATCTATGTAGTGGCCTATAAAGCTACGAAACACATAGTCACTGTGCTTGATCTGATCCCTTTTGAGAGTTATTCTAATTATGAAATATTGGTTAGTGATGATGCATCGAATGATGAAACCTCAGCAATCGTGCAAAAATATATTTCGCAGAATCCGGCGAAAAATATCAAATTAATCACTCAAGAAGTGAATTTGGGCTATGGCGGCAATCAGAAATTTGGTTATGATTACGCCATTAAAAATGGTTTTGATGCCGTTGTATTGATTCACGGTGACAATCAATATTCTCCGACTCTGATTCCGCAAATTGTTGATCCAATTCTTGAAGATAAAGTCGATGTGATGTTGGGATCGCGGATGATGAACAAAAAATGGGCATTAAAAGGCGGCATGCCACTTTATAAATTTGTTGGAAATATTATCTTAACCAAAGCGCAAAATTTTCTTCTTGGAGCAAAATTAGCAGAATATCATACTGGTCTTCGCGCCTTTTCTACCAAGTCTTTGGCGCGTATTCCATTTAAAGAAAATAATAACGGCTTTGCTTTTGATACTGACATTTTGATTCAGCTTATCGACAATAAAGCCAAGATTGGCGAGGTGGCAATCCCAACACATTATGGTGATGAAATTTGTCGTGTTAACGGTATGAAATATGCTTGCGAGATTATGATCGCAACTACTCTCTCAAGAGCTCAGCGTCTTGGAATTTATAAGTGTAAAAAATTTGATTATAACAATGTTTAAAAAAATCTCAGTTTTCGTAATTGCTTTTACCCTTACTTTTGCTTCGGTGATGGAGTCAGCAATGGCACGCGCTGGTGGCAGATCTTCATTTGGTGGCGGACGTTCTTCAACTTCGCATTTCAATCAAGGATCGCGCGGAAGTCGTACTTTTGACGGTGGTGGAGCTAACGGTAAAAATTATGCTCCGATGCAAAAAACTGCCAAGCAAAACCAAAATGGTGCTAATCCTAACAATGCGGCTAATGCCCAAAATCAGCAGCAAGCACAACCAAATCGTGCGGCAAATTTCTTCCAACGTAATCCATTTTTAACAACTGTTGGTGCGGTTTTGGCCGGATCTTGGCTTGGTCACATGTTGTTTGGAAATTCTGGCTTTGGCGCTGGCATGGCTGGTGGTGGCGGATTTGTTAATTTAATTATCATGGTGCTTGGTGCTTTTGCTGTGTTCGCATTGATCAGATTTTTGACCAGAAGATCAGCTTGTGCTACGCCAAATAATTTCGGAAATTCTTACGCGGCGCAAAATAATTTTTCGCAAATTCCTACAGTAAATATCAGCGTTTCTGACAGCGATAAAGACAAGTTCCAATATCTTTTAGTTGATGTGCAAAAAGCATGGTCCAACCAAGATATGGAAGCTTTGAGAAGACTAACAACTCCGGAAATGCTGCAATATTTTTCCGATTCTTTACGTCAAAATACTAGCCAAGGAATTGCCAATAAAGTCGAAGATATTGATGTGACGATGTTGGAAATTTCTGAAGCTTGGAAAGAAGGTGAGATGGAATATGCTACGGCAATCATTGAATGGTCGAGCTTTGATTATATGGTGAATCTAAACAAAAATTCGCAAGATCATGATTATATCGTTGAAGGTGGAGATAAAAATTTAGTCATGGCAACAGAAGCTTGGACGTTTGCCCGTTATGGTTCGCAAGGCAATTGGATTTTGTCAGCAATCGCGCAAGTTGAATAATTTATTTAAGTAATATCAGTGATTCGAGTTAAAGATTTGTCAATTTCCTTTTCTGGCCACGAAGTTTTTTCGGAAGGAAATTTTATCATCAATGGTCGTGAAAAAGTTGGTTTGATTGGGCGCAATGGTAGCGGTAAATCGACATTCCTCAAACTAATCTTGAAAAAATTAGAGCCAGATGAAGGTGCGGTGGAAATTCCGCGTGGCTACAGGATCGGACATTTGGAACAACATATTCACTTCACTCATGAAACGGTGATGGATGAAATTTGTTCAGTTCTGCCGCCTGATCGCGAACATGAAGGTTGGAAAGGTGAAAATATTTTATACGGATTGGGCTTTACTTACGACGATCTTTACAAAGATCCGAAGAAATTTTCTGGCGGTTATCAAGTAAAATTAAATTTGGCCAAGTTGTTGTTGATGGAGCCTCAAATGCTCTTGCTCGATGAGCCGACTAACTATCTCGATATTCACTCAATTCGCTGGTTGAAAGAATTCCTGCAAGAATGGGAAGGCGAATTGATTTTAATCACGCATGATCGTGCTTTTATGGATGCAGTAATCACTCACACTTTGATTATTCATCGTAAAGGTTTCCGTAAAGTTCCGGGAAACACACAAGGTTTGAAAGAAAAAATCGCGGCGGAAGAAGAAATCTACGAAAAAACTCGTCTGAATGAGGAGAAAAAACGCGAAAAAACTGAAGAATGGATCAATCGCTTCAAAGCCAAAGCTAGTATGGCTTCTCGTGCACAATCGCGGGCTAAGATGCTAGAAAAACAAGAGGTGAAAGAAAAATTAGAAACTGTTGAAACTCTCGAATTTAATTTCACTCACAAGCCTTACGGCAGCAAAGAAAATATGATTGAGGCTGAGCACTTAGCTTTCGGGTATAATCCCGAACATCGCTTGATTAATAATCTGTCTTTCAAAGTTGCAGATGGCGACAAAATTTGCGTGATTGGGAAAAACGGTAAAGGTAAATCAACTTTGCTGAAACTTCTAACTCAAGATTTGACGCCACTTAACGGCCAATTGAAAACCAATAACAAAGTTGAAATTGGTTATTTTGGTCAGATGAATATTGATCGTTTGAACAACAATTTAACGATTTATGAAGAGTTGCAAAAAGTTGACGAAAAGTTGCCTGTAACCAGAGTACGTCAGGTTTGCGGCAATATGATGTTCTCATCAGATTTGGCCAATAAAAAAATTGGCGTGTTGTCTGGCGGTGAAAAAAGTCGCGTTATGCTTGGTAAAATTTTGCTTAAAGGTGCAAATTTATTGCTGCTCGATGAGCCTACAAACCACTTAGATATGGAATCTTGTGATGCCCTTTTGGAGGCAATTAAAAGCTTCGAAGGTGCTGTAATTACGGTGACTCATGATGAACATTTCTTACGCGAAATCGCTAACAAATTGATCGTGTTTGACGATAATAAAACTTTCACTTTTGAAGATTCTTATGAGTTCTTCTTGAAGAGAGTGGGTTGGAAAGATCATTAAAATGGTAAAAATCCGTCGCGCAGAAACACAAGATTTTCCCGAAATTTGGCGCATTTTTAAAAATGTTATAGCCAAAGGTGATACTTACGTCAACGGTTCTGAAACCACAGAAGAACAAGCTCGCGCTAAATGGATGAGTGAAACGGCTAAGACTTTTGTTGCTGAAATCGATAGTAAAATTGTCGGCGCTTATTTGTTACGTGCTAATCAAGTTGATCGTGGAAGTCATGTGGCAAACGCCAGTTATATTGTCGATGAAAATGCTCGCGGACAAGGAGTCGGCAAAGCTTTAGCACTTCACTCAATTGCATCAGCTAAAGAAGATCAATATCGTGCCATGCAATTTAACTTCGTTGTTTCAACGAATAAGGCGGCAGTAAATTTATGGAAATCGGTCGGATTCCAAATTATCGGTACCATACCTCAAGGCTTTAAACATGCCACTTTAGGTTATGTTGATGCTTATATTATGTTTCGCGAGCTATGAACTTATCTGTTATTTTTCCCACAAAACTAATATTGTTTTTGTTATTAACCTGCATCGGATCATCTTCTGCTGCGGCTTTGGATCAAAAAGAACAAGAACAAAAAGTGATTTGTGAAACCAGTATATCTTGTAAGAAAGTTTGCGAGTTGGGTTTGATCGATAAGTTGGAGTTCATTCCTCCAGAGCAGCAGAAACTAGTGCTACGATGTACGCAAGATATGTTGGATCGAGTTCAGGCGACGCAAAAGAAATAGTTTTTAATTTGCTTTGGTTTGCGTTTCTCTGGAATAAAAATCTTCTAACATTTTTAGCCTTTCTTCAGATAATTTTCTTCGCCACTCCGATTTTTCAGAAATATCATCAAGCCTTGTGCCTCCAAGGCTATTCTGTCTTTTGAAGATAGTTTCTAATTTAGTGTTATGGCCGTTTTTGATGATATCGAACAACGTCAAAAAAGTTGTGGTGCGTCCTTTTCCAGCAGCGCAATGAACGTAAATTTTTTGATCTTGTGGTAAATTTCTGATGAAAGAAACCATGTGCGCAAGTTCTGAATCTAGTGGTCTAGCATGATCTTGCACTGTGAACCTTTTATATTTAAAGCCGTTCTTTTTAGCTAAATCTTCTTCGTTAATAGCTTTCCCTACTTTGATGATTTGAGGTTCAACTTGCTTATACCAGCCGTTTTCTGGGTTATTTTCTAAGATTTTATTTACGATAATTTTGTCGTTTCTCTTGCTTGCAAGTAGAAGAGATTTTTCCTGACTAATGATTTGAGCAGCAGTTTTATTTTCGTTAGATTTTTCAAAAGCAGCGCGCCAGCTGACTGATTCTCCATCAATAAAGCCATGGCTTTCACGTCTTAAGTCAACGATGATTATTTTCTCTTTGGGAAATTTTTTGCGTACAGCTAGAAGTTCATTTTCAGAAAATTGACCACTAGCAATGGCATTAATTCCAAGGGAAGAAAGATCGCGGAAATTACGCGGTAAGCCATCTTCTCGAGTTTCTTTAGTGTCAAAAGTAAGGATGGTTGCATTTTCGCCAAAAGCTTGAGAGGCGCTAAAAAGAAAGGCGATTACAAGAAGTCGTAAGAGTTTCATTGATTAGTTTAATTCGAGAATTTCTGCATCGTACATTTTGCGATACAAAGTATCTTTGGCCATCAACTCTTGGTGTGAGCCGATTTCAGCGATATTACCATCTTTAACAAAAATAATGCGATCGGCATTGATGATTGAAGAAAGACGATGTGCGATAGTGATTGTGGTTTTGTTTTTTGACAAATTAGCAATTGCGGCGGCGATAACTTTTTCGTTCTGGTTGTCGAGTGCAGAAGTCGCTTCATCAAGTAGTATAATTGGGGAATCCTTGATAATAGCGCGCGCAATCGCGATTCTTTGACGTTCACCGCCAGAAAGTTTTATACCTTTTTCGCCAACAAAATTATCAAGTTTTTTGGGAAAGTTATTGATAAATTGTAGAGCGGAATTTTGGGCAATTATTTCTTCGACTTGAGCCCGGCTTGCTGAAGTGTCAGCATAAGCGATGTTGTCGAAAATTGTGCCGGAGAAGATGAAGCAGTCTTGCGAAATGTAAGAAAAATTGTGGCGTAAATCGGCCAGAGAAAGTGAATTTATATTGTGATTATTCAGAGTAATTGAACCAGAAGTTACATCATAGAAACGCAAGAGAAGCTGTAGAATTGTACTTTTGCCAGATCCGCTTGGACCTACAATTGCAATACGTTCGCCTTGTTTTATTTCTAAATTGAAATTCTTAAGCACCAAAAATTCGCGGCGACTTGGATAAGAAAAATTCACATTCTCAAATTTTATTGTGATTTCTTTTGTGGCGGGAAAGTTTTTCGGATTGTTGATTTCTTTTACGGGAGATTGGATTTGCAAAAGTTCAAAAATACGACTAGCCGCCGCCGAAGCGCTTTGTAATTGTCCAGCGATTTGGCTGAGTGAAACCAAAGAAGTCGCCGTAATAATTGAATAGAAAATGAAAGAAGAAAGTTCGCCAGCGGAAATTTTTCCGCTCAAAACATCGTGGCCGCCAATCCAGAGTACAAGAGCGATTCCACCAAAAGCTGAGCCAATAACCAAAGCTACCATCAGTGATTTGATACGAATTTTTTCCAAAGAAACTCTCAATGCGTCGTCAATCAATCTTGAAAAATTGCGCGCTTCTTTTTCTTCGCACAAATAGGATTGAATTGTTTTAATGCCGTTAATGCTTTCTTCAATATGCGATCCAGCATCGGCAAGTGCTTCTTGAGATTGTTTGGAAAGATTTTTGACTGATTTTCCGATGACAATTATTGGAGCAATTGAGAGTGGAATAATCATCATTGTAAGCAAGCTGAGCTTAACGCTGGTACAGAACAGCAGGATAATGCCGCCAATAAAGAATAATGAGTTACGTAGCAGAAAAGAAATAGTGTTACTGATGATATCGTAAAGCAAAGCGGTATCAACGGTAAGGCGCGAAACTACATCACCGGTTTTGGTGATTTCGAAAAACTCGGTCGATACGTGAATGATGTGATTATAAACTTTTTTACGTAGATCCGAGATAACTTTCTCTGCGACGGCATTGATTAAAGATGAGCGGAAATATCCGGCTACAGCCATTACAATAACGGCTGCAACGAAGATTAAGACAGAGAGGTTGAGAAGATGTGTATCTTGTTTAGCAAAGCCGAAATCGATCATATTTTTGATGGCTTTGCCAAAAAACAACACCATTAAAGCGGTGACTAATAAAGCTAGAAAAGCTTGAAAAGTCTGGCGTCGATAAGGCTTAAAGTAAGGTGCTAGGGCAAAAAGATTGGCAAAAATAGTTTTGAAGCTCAGCGATCTTTTTGATTTTTTTTCGGTCATTTCTAGATGGAACGATGAGTGCTATCGCAAAAAGGCGGGGTTTTAGTATGTTTGCAGCCACAGAGAAAAACCGTCTTATTTTCGCTTACTTCGAATTTTAGCGATTTCATTATGCTAGTGCCGTCAGCATTAGTAAAAGCTTTATGGGCACCGTCGCAGAAAGGTTCGGTCTTGGTCATTCCACAAGTGCACCAAGAGTATTTTTTTCCAGCTTCAACATCAACCTTGAAAGAATGTTTGGCGGCAATGTTGGGTAATTTTGTCAGGCTGTCAGTCATATTAGAGAGTTAAATCGATAAGTTCGTCGAAGGTGGCAACTTTGATTCCCACTTGTTCAAGTTTGTCTAGATATCCCATACGTTCTAGAGCCTCAAGTTCAACGTGCGAAGGAACGGTTGCGATGATGTCAGAGTTTTCAAATTTTACATTTTTAGACTCTAAAGTTTTTAGAATTGCACCGCGATATTTTGGATTTGATAAATAAGCGGCATATTTATCGAGCTTCTGAATGACTGCTTTCTCGCCAGCTGCCGTATCATTGTGATGAGTATATTCTTGTAAAAAAGCACAAGCTTTGAAATCGAAAATATATAAATGGGAATCGTTGATAAACGCCGATTCACACAAAAACATTTTAGCTTTATCGGCATCAAAATTTGAGGCGGTGAAATATTTTTCTCCGGCAACGTGATTAGAATCTTTCATTGATTCGACGAGATCTGCTGCCAATTTTTTTCCTAAATCTTGAGTTGTATCAGCAGTTTTTACAGCTGGAGATTCAGAATTTTTAGCTGTTGGTTCCGCTGTTTTTGTAGTATTGGAAGTTGCTGATGGAATTGTTGCAACATTCTGAATTGATGAAGTCGCTTTTTTGATATATTCCGTAACTTGATCGAAGAGAGCTTTATTATTGGCAATTTCAGCTTGATGGCTGGCATTAATTTTTTGGTAAAGATCTTCGCCAACTTGGATGATAGTGTTTTGTGAGTCCTTCATTGCCGCTTCTTGCGCTGCTTTCCAATCATACATTCTTTTTTGAATGTCTTCAGCTTTATGAATGGCCAGAGCGATTTGTTTTTCGGCTTCCATTCTTAATTTAATTTCTTCCTCTTTTTCTTTGCGAATAAGGGAAATTTCACTTCGGGCTGCATTTAATTCGCTATTCAGAGCTTCGATTTTTTTGTTGTCAGCCGCCATAGTCTGGCGCATTTGAGTTGAAGACGAAATCATGTCTTTCTCGCTTTCACTGACTCGTTGATTGAGTTCGGAAATTTTGATTTCGTAAGATCTTTTGGCTGAGGAGTATTGTACCCAAAGCACAACGCAAATTATCGCGAAAATTGCATTACCGATAATAAGAGGAATTATCATGTGTGGAAATTAAAGTTGTAAATTGTCGATTAACCTAATCCCGTCCAAATAAGCCGCAACGAATATACGACAAGGTTGAGAAGGATTAAAATTTGTGACGGAATCAAGATTTTTTTCTGTACGTATTTCCAAATAATCTATTTTTTCAAAACCGTTTTCCAACAATTTTTGCTGCTTTTTTGTCAGAATTTTTGCGATGTTTGTAGGGTTATTTCTTACTTCATTTTTGATTTCACTTAAAACTTCAAATAGCTTTGCTGCTTTAAATAAAGAGCTCTCCGACAATCTTTGATTGCGAGAAGACATCGCTAGTCCCGATGTTTCGCGTAAAGTTTCTTGAGAAAAGATTTCGATATCGAAATTGAGATCATTCGCCATTTTTTTTATGATAGCGAGCTGTTGAAAATCTTTCTCGCCGAAAATAGCGATGTTAGGTTGTACTATGTTAAAAAGCTTTGTTACCACTAAAGCGACGCCTTCGAAATGGCCGGGACGTGAGCTACCGCAAAGGCAATCTGTTAGTTTTGTTGGAATAATTTTATGTGAAAAATCAGGCCCAAACATCTCTTCATCACAAGGTAAAAAAACATAATCAACATTGTGATTTTGAAGTTTTTTTAAATCTTGCTCATTTTGTCGCGGATATTTGGCGAAATCATTTGGATTGTTGAATTGTGCTTTGTTGACGAAAATGCTTACAACCACAATGTCGGCAAGTGATTGAGCTTTTTTTACCAAAGCCAAATGACCATCGTGAAGAGCTCCCATTGTTGGTACGAAAGCGATCTTCTTGTTCGAAGCTTTTTGTATTTTTAATTGTTTTCTTAGTTCTGCAATTGTTTGGGCGATAAACATTCTAGTCGATTTTTTTAAAAACTAATGCCCGCGAAACGCCGGCTAAATCTGGTTGAAAATCTTCAAAGGTAAAATTTTCCTGAGTAAAAATTTTCACTACATCATCTTTCTGGTCAAAGCCGATTTCGAGAAAAATACGACCGTTATTTATCAAAAAATCAGCGCCGCTTTTGGCGATAGATCGGTAGAAATCAAGGCCATCTGTGCCGCCATCAAGTGCTAATAATGGTTCAAAATTTCTTACCTCTTCTTGCAATCCAGCAATATCTTTTGAAGGAATGTAAGGCGGATTGGAGATTATGAAGTCAAATTTTTGGTTTTTTAGATCGGAAAAAAGGTCAGATTTAATTAGCTGTAAACGATCCTGAACTTGATTCTGAATGGCGTTTTTATTGCAGATTTGAAGTGCTTTATCGCTAATATCGACGCCAATTGCTGAAGAATTTTTGTAGAGCAAAAGCAGTGTGATAATTAAGCATCCGGTGCCAGTTCCAATTTCTAAAAATTTTAGAGCATCATTTTTTTGCGGATTTTTTTTGAGTACTAGCTCGATTAAACTTTCAGAATCAGGGCGTGGATCGAGAGTGTCTTGAGTAACAAAAAAATCATAACCGTAAAATTCTCTTTTACCGATAATGTGTGAAACTGGTTCGCGAATAGCACGACGATTTATCATCGTCAGAAATCTTTCTTCTAAATGTTGTTCCGGTTCAAAATCAGGATTGAAAATTACATATTCTTTAGAAACAGAAAGGGCGTGAGTCAGTAGAACTAGAGAATCTAGCTTACTGCTGCTCACGCCCGAATTTTCCAACTGATTTTTGGCTTGCGCTAAAAGATCAGAAATTTTCATCAATTAGAATTTTCCTAAGATTTCGCGGGTTGGAGTTTCATTGATCAAGAAATCCAAATTTTTCTCTCTACGGATATCGAAAACAGAGAGGTCATCTTTGCTTAACGGATTTTTAACACTGACTTCTTTAGCAACAGAAGGAAGACCAGCTGTAAATCTTTTTAAGAAAGCTTGGTATGAGTCGTCAGCTGCAGGAGCTGATGGAACTGCTGTTGAAGCTGCATCGCTTGATGTTGGTGCTGGAGTTGGAACTGTATTAGTAGCGTTCAGGTCAGATGATTGAACTGTTGCTGGAACAGCTGTGCTTTTTTCAGCGATTTGATTTAGTCCGGCAGTGATATGATTAATCAAGTTATCGATTTTCTCAATTCTGAAGCTGACTGACCCTGAAGGGAAAGTGTCGTCTTGGAAAGTGTCGATTTGTCCGTTGATATTGATTTTGTAAAGTGGGTTAGAAAATTCCAGATTGTTAATTTTTAACATTTTGCTGTATTGCACTGGAGTTTCTTGAATTTGAGTTGGATCAGTTTGAGTTTGCTGATCAGCGCTAGATTGGGTCGGAGTCAGAGTGTATTCCGCATCAATTGAAAAATTGCTTTTCACCAAATTATTTGAAACTGCAGCTGCCATATCTTCTGGCTTAGTTGCTGCTGAATCTACTGGAGTTGCAGTTGGAGCTGGAGCAACAGCCGCTGCAGCAGTTACGGTTGGATTCGGAGTAACTGCAGCTGGTACGCTTTCAGGAGTGGATGAAACTTCGATTGAGCTAGGCACTGCAGAGTTTCCAATAGTGATTTCACCAGTTTTAATTCCTTCGATAACTTTTTTCTCAGAAGAGTTTTTGTAAATGCTCAAGATATCGAAGCCTTCGATATCTTTAATATTAGCGGTGATTTTAGTTTTGATTTTATCACCTTCTTCCAACATTGATTCGAAGCTGATGTTAGTTTCGCTAGATGCGTAAATAACATTTTTTTCAGCATCCAAAACGCGATGTCCGAAGTCTAAATAAGAGAATTTTGAAATCATGCCATCGGAAATTGTAGCGGTGATTTCAGGATCTTTGCTGAATTCTACGAGGCCGTTAAGGTTAGAGTCGTTATCTTGAACAGAAGCTTGTTCGGCGATTGAGATAGTGAAGCTATTGTTAAATATACCAGCAGTAGCCAACAAATGTTTTACAGTAATTTGATGTTTACCCAATGCTGAATTTGGAGATGAGAATTTTAAATCTTTTATGGATACGGTTTGATTCAAAGGGAAGCCTGAAACTGAGATTTCACCGGCTGAAATGTAAGAGCTATTTTCACTGATAAAATTATTGACCTGCTTTTCGATTTGTCCGGTCTTAAAGAACCAAAAAACACTGTGAATTACAGCAAGAACAACAAGAACAATTCCTGATTTTATTAAAATACTTTTGTTCATAAAATTTTCTAAGTTTTGGTTTAAAATTAATTCATTGAAACATTACGAGTCTCATCAGGAACGATGAGAGTAAGGCCGTCTAATTCTTTAGTCATAACGATTTGGCAACCAAGTCGTGAAGTTGGAGTTAATCCAAATGCTAAATCAAGCATGTCTTCTTCATCTTCGCTTGGTTCAGAAAGCAGGTCATAAAATTCTTTATCAACTACAACGTGACAAGTTGAACAAGCAAGAGAACCTTCGCAGGCGCCTTCTAAATCGATGTTGTTATTGTGAGCGGCTTCTAAAACGGTAGTTCCTACTGGAACTGAAAATTCTTGTTTTTCGCCTTTATTGATAAAAATAATCTTAACTGTTTCGGTCATTGCTGAAATTTATGCTTCGTAATGGTTGTAAAGAGAGTGTGAAAAGAGCAATTTTTTTACAAAACACTATTTAAAAGACAAAGAATTTTAAACGCTTTGTGCAATTTTTTTTAAAGACAAAATCATGACAAAAGTAGTTTTGTTTCAACCCGATATTGCGGGAAATGTAGGTACAATAATTCGCACCTGTGTTTGTTTTGATGTCGAGCTTCATATAATTGAGCCTTGTGGTTTTCCATTCGACGTGCAGCGCGTAAAAAAATCAGCGCTGGATTATTTCGATAAGGCAAAAATTTTTCGTCACGATTCTTTCGAAGATTTTTTTGCCAACGAAATTACAGCCAAAAATCAGCGTTTAGTATTGGCCTCAACAAAAGCCAGCAAAGATTATCGCGAGTTTGAATTTGCTCAAAATGATGTTTTAATGTTTGGCAGAGAAAGTGCTGGAGTTCCTGATGACGTGGCTTTAAAAGCTCATCACCGCATTTTTATTCCGATGAAAAATAACATGCGATCTTTGAATGTAGCGATTTCCTGCGGTATAATTTTAGCCCGAGCAATATGAGCGAAATCATTAAAAATATTTTTGCCAAACAGGTCGAGTTTGAAGGAGTAGCCGATTTAGATAAATTCGTGCAAACTTTCTGCCAGCTTTATCGAATCGAACTTTTTAAGGATGGTTTAGACTTAATTCTGACTAAAGTTCAGCAAAAAGATTTGAAGTTTGAAGTCAGAATTATCAAAGGTTGGGATACTAATTTAGGCTGCTATTTAACTGAGCAAAACAAAGTATTTAACAAAGTTTTTGGTACATTTTCTTCAAGCATAAAAAAATCTATTATCTTGCGTCAAATCACATGCAACTTGATGGCACACGAAATGGCCCATGCTTTGGAATTTGAAAGTGGTATAAATTTAGGTGAGGAATTTCGTCAATGTATCGGTTATGACATGAAAGATCGCAGCCCTTCAAGCGTTGTTTTGAAAGGTGAAATAAAAAGATTGATGGTGGATGCGTTGAAGTCTTATCCGTCGCATCAATTTATTTCCGAATTGTTTGCGCGTTATTTTGAATTGCTCAGCGTGTCGCGAAATGTACGTGCGACGGGAGATTTTACTACTGCGGAAGTGATGTCATTTTTTGAAAATACGACAAATTTTATCGAGCAGATTTTTAATCCGCAGATTCAAGGAAAAATAGATGCAAAAATTGCAAACCATACTCTAGAAATAGCCGCAAAAATGCGCGTTGAAGCACCACAACAAAAATTTCAGGAACGCGTAGAATCTGTACAAAAAAAGACACAAGGCTCATGGTCATCAGGCGTAAAATCAAACGCTATGTGGCAGGCAGGCTGGCAAAAAACTCAAGAATTGGAAGATAAAAAATAATGGCAGTTTATACCAAAACTTCTCCAGCGGAAATGGAGAAACATCTCGAGAAATACAATTTGGGAAAATTGATTAATCTCAAGGAAATCATAGATGGAATTGATAATTCAAATTTCGTTTTAGCGACTGAGAAGGGTCAATTTATTTTCACGATTTTTGAATCTCGTATTAACAAAAATTGCTTAGATTTTTTTGTAAAATTCAAATTACATTTAGCTCAAAAGGGAATTTTTTGTCCACGTCCAGTTTTAGATAATAAAGGCTCAGCAATATCTGATATTAAAGATAAAAAATCGGTGATCGTTACCTTTCTAAATGGTGCAACATTAAAGCCTCGATCTGACGGATATTACGAGAATATCACTCCACATCATTGCTTTGAAGTTGGAAAAGTTACGGCACAAATGCATTTGGCAGCACAAGATTTTACAATGTCGCGACCAAATGATTTAGGAATAAACGATTGGAAGTCTTTATTCGCAAAGTTTGAATCGAAGTTGGCATCAGATCTTCAGAAAGAAATCTCCCAAGATTTAGACCTTCTTCAGAGGTCTTGGAACTTTGATTTACCAAGCTGTACCTCACATCTAGATCTTTTTCCGGATAATGTTTTTTTTAACGAATCGGCAAATATAAGTGGCGTGATCGATTTCTATTTCGCCGCTAATGAAGCGATGATTTATGATTTTGCCATCGTTGTAAATGCCTGGTGTTTTGATGCGGAAAATAATTTTTTAGAACAAAGATTTGATGAGATTTTACGTGGTTACGAATCAATCAGAAAATTCTCTGAAAAGGAGAAGGATTTCTTGAAAATTGCTTTGATTGGTGCGGCGATGCGCTTTTTGTTAACAAGGCTTCATGATAGTTTCTTTACGCCGGAAGGTTCATTGGTGAACATCAAAAATCCCCAAGAATATTTAGCAAAATTACGTTTTTTTAAATCACAATTATGAGCGTTAAATATCACTTTTTTGGTAAGGATTGTATTATCGATCGTCAACTTTCTCAGCGCGGAGAACTTAACATTAAATTGCACGAAAAAGGTTTCGTGGCACAAAGAGTTTTATTTGTTAATCAAGTTCATGGAAGTGAAGTTGTGATTGTGGACGCTGAGCAAAAGATCCATGGTGATCAAGATTTACCCAAAGCAGACGCGATTGTAACTAACTTAAAAAATATTGTAATTGGAGTAATTACAGCTGATTGCGGGCCGATTTTATTTTTTGATGAAGAGAAAGAAATTATTGCTGCAGCTCATGCGGGATGGCGTGGTGCAAAAGCCGGAGTGATTGCAAATACTGTTGCTGCTATGAAAAATCTGGGTGCTAAAAATATTAAGGCAGCAATTGGTCCAATGATTCAGCAAAAATCTTATCAGATTTCGCAGGAATTCTTTGATGATTTTATTGCAGAAGATACAGCTAATGAGAAATTTTTCGTAAATTGTGTTAGCCCAGACAAATACCAGTTTGATCTAGTTTCTTATATCGAGAAAAAATTGTTGGAAGTTGGAATAATGCAAATTGAGAATCTCAGAATTGATACTTACGAAGATGATAAGAATTTATTCAGCTTCAGAAGATCAACACATTTGCAAGAGAAAGACTGCGGCAGGAATGTCTCGGTGATTGAGATAAGATAGCGGGGATGAAGGTCACGCTTCGCTCTAACGATCTACTTATGGTTGTGCCATTTGTAGTGCGTAAGAGCGAAGCGTGGTGCCTGAAGCCGGAATCGAACCAGCGACACAAGGATTTTCAGTCCTTTGCTCTACCAACTGAGCTATTCAGGCTTAAAAAGCGAGTCGCGCAAACTAAGAATCAGCTTTTATTTTGCAAGTCGCTTAAAATTTAAATTTAAGAAATATGGAAAATTTACACGATTATTCAAATTATATTTCAGCAGCTTATGTGGTCGCAGCTCTTGCTATGTCTGTCTTGATGCTTGTGGTTGTGGTAAAATATTTTATGACAAAGCCTAAATCTCAAAATGAAAAATCAGCGTAAGAAAAAACGAATAATTTTTGTCGGATCAATTTTTGCGTTGTCGATGGCAGCGTTGATTTTTGTGATTCTCAATTTTCGCGATAACATCGTTTTCTTTTATGCTCCTACAGAATTGAAGAGTGCGGAAATTTTACAAAAAACTGCTGATAAAAAAATTCGTGTAGGTGGTTTGGTAAAAAAAGGTTCAGTGAAAAAAATTGATGCTACGACAACTCAGTTTATGGTAACTGATTACAATCAAGATTTGCTGATTATCTACAGCGGATTGTTGCCAGATCTATTTCGTGAAGGGCAAGGAATTGTAGCGAAAGGAAAATATGATGTGCAAAAAGAGGAGTTCTTTTCTAGCGAACTTTTGGTAAAACATGATGAAAAATATATTCCGCCAGAAGTAAAAAAATCTCTGAAAAAACCTGAATTATCTAACTAATTCGGCACTTCTTTTTTCGATCATTTCCTCAAGTTTAGCAGTAAATTCCTGCTTGGATAAACCTGGTTCGATTGGGTCCAAAAACTCTAAAATAATTTTACCGGGTTTTTTTCTAATGCCTTTTTTTGGCCAATAAACTCCTGAATTTAAAGCTGCTGGTGTAACCTTCGCTCCAGAAGAAAGATAAAGTGCGGTAATACCAGCTTGATAAGGATATTTGTCGCTAGTTTCGCCAACAGGAACTCGAGTTCCTTGCGGGAAAAGGACGATAGTTTGCCCTTGTGCTAAATATTTTTTGGTTTGTTTGATAAGTTCTTTTAAAGCACTTGCGCCTCCTTGGCGATCAACCGTGATTCCACTCATAATTCTTAAGAACCAGCCGTAAAAAGGAATTTTTAGTAGTTCTTTCTTGAAGGCATAAACGGGACGATGAAAAACCAAATGCATAACTATAGTTTCCCACATTGACTGGTGTTTACAGGCAACAATACAAGCTTCTTTTGGTAATTTTTCTGCGCCAATAACTTCATGTTCAATTTTGCAAAGTTTCTTCAAAACCCATAGACCAACTTGAGCCCAAACTTTTGCTCCATGATCGGCAATTTTACCACTGTGTTTTTTGAAAATTAAAGCTGCCGGGAAATAAATGATCGGAATGATTGCGCCCCAGGCGTTGATAAAGATGAAGAAAATGAAAGAAGTGAGGAAGTTCATGTAGGGAGGATATTTGAGCTAAGCTAAATAGCCACTCAAGGCATCTTTCGTTCTGGCAATTTCTTGATAGAACGAAAGATGGTGCCGATTGAGAGAATCGAACTCCCGACCCACTGTTTACAAGACAGTAGCTCTACCTCTGAGCTAAATCGGCATATGTTAATTTTCGCGAGGCGGGCATTCTTTTTGTGAGTGAAAAAAAATCAAGAATTATTCCACGGTTGGGAAATAATATTTTTGAACAATAAAAAAGCCAAACTGACAATTGCCAGTTTGGCTCTTACAGAAGATCTGTAACTAATGAATTAGTTAGCAGCTTTTTCTTCAGCTTTAACTTCAGCTTTAACAGCTTTAGCTTTTTTAGCTTTTTTAGCTTTTGGAGCTTCAGCAGCTTTTTCTTCAGCTTTAGCAGCAGCTACTGGAGCAGCAGCTTTAGCAGCTTCAGCTTTAACTTCAGCTTTAGCAGCAGCAGGAGCAGCTTTAGCAGCTTCAACTTTAGCAGCAGCTACTGGAGCAGCAGCTTTAGCTTCAGCTTTAACTTCAGCTTTAGCAGCTACAGGAGCAGCAGCTTTAACAGCTTCAGCTTGAGCAGCAGTTGCGAAAAGAGAAACTGCAGCAAGGATCAATGAAAGTTTTTTCATTTTAATTACACCATTAGGTTTTGATAGATCTGACCATTGCTGATCAGTTTCTTTCTGGGCTACGACTTTCTTTATAAGCTTTTCAGCCAGGAATCAAAAAAGTTTTGTAACCAAAAAGGCGGGCGCAAAATATTTTTCAAAGTTTTGTTGTCAAATTAAAAATGAATTACTTTGCCGTAAGCATCTAGTACGGCTTCATGCATCATTTCAGACATAGTCGGATGAGCGAAGATAGTGTGCATCAAATCTTCTTCGGTTAATTCTGCCTGTTTTGCGATTACGTAACCTTGAATCATTTCAGTAACTTCGGCACCAATCAAATGTGCACCAAGAAGTTCGCCGGTTTTTTCATCAAAAATAACTTTGATTAACCCTTCAGTTTCACCCATGGCGATTGCCTTTCCATTCGCCATGTAAGGGAAACGTCCGACTTTAATTTTTTTACCTGCAGCCAAAGCTTTTTTCTCAGTCAAGCCAACAGAAGCGATTTGCGGCATTGAGTAAGTACAGCCCGGAATATTTTCAACCTTGATTGGATGAACTTTTTTGGCATCATATTTGCCCATTTTGCTGGCGATTTTTTCGGCAGCAATTGTGCCTTCATGTGAAGCTTTATGTGCTAACCAAGGAGCGCCGACAACATCACCGATGGCAAAAATATTAGCGTCAGCAGTTTCCAAATATCCGTTGGCAACGATTCGACCTTTGTCTTGTTTAACTTTAGTTTTTTCTAAACCGATATTTTCGATATTAGCTACAATTCCCACAGCCATAATAACTTTTTCAGCTGTAAATTCTTTGGATTTGCCGCCAACTTCAACAACAGCAGTTACAGAACCTTTGCCTTTTTTCAGCGATTTTAAAGCTGCAGAAGTAACAACTTTAATGCCCTGTTTTTCGAAAGATTTGCGAGCAAGTTTAGAAATTTCTTCATCTTCAACCGGCAAAATATTTTCCGCCATTTCGATCAAAGTAACTTCAGCGCCCATGTTTCTGTAGAACGAAGCGAATTCAGATCCGATCGCACCACTTCCAACAACTAATAGAGATTTTGGCAAGGCTTTCGGTGTCATAGCTTCGCGGTAAGTCCAAATATTTTCGCCATCCGGCTCCATGCCAGGAATTACGCGAGCGCGAGCGCCAGTTGCAATGATGAAATAAGTTGCTTCAACTCGCGCAACTTCTTTGCCATCTTGAGCAACCGAGATTTTTTTCGAGTCTAAAAATTTAGCGAAACCATCAACAACTTCGATCTTATTCTTTTTCATTAAACCAGCGATTCCGCCGCTTAGTTTTTTTGAAACAGTGCGAGATCTTTCGACAACTTTAGCGAAATCGAATTTAACTTCTTTGGCTGAAAATCCGAAAGATTCTAAATTGTGCAAAAGATGATTAACTTCTGAAGATTTCAAAAGTGCTTTGGTTGGAATACAACCCCAATTTAAGCAGATTCCGCCTAAATGGTTAGCCTCAACTATGCCAACTTTAAGTCCAAGTTGTGCTGCACGAATTGCGGCAACATAACCGCCAGGACCAGCACCAATAATACAAACGTCAAATTTTTTTGCAGAAACTGTCATATTTTTTATGGAAAAATTTTGAAGGGAAGGGAGATTGGCGCGGGAAACTATTTCTCTTCTTTGAAACTTCAATATTTTATCTAATGTCTGCTGAAATTGAGAATCTGATTAGCCAGATCGAAACCTCTCTGGGTTTGATCGCGAGGTGTCTTTGAGCCGGAGAAACTGCAAGCAAGATTGGATGAGTTAAATAAAAAATCAGAAGATCCTGAGCTTTGGAATAACAAGAGCGAAGCGCAAAAAATATTGAAAGAAAAATCGTTGTTAGAAGAAAAAGTCGGTGCTTTTTTGGCGATTGAAAATGGTCTGAAAGATAATCGTGAATATGCTGAATTGGCGAAAGCTGAAGGTGATGAGCAACTGGTAAAAGACATCGAAAAAACTCTGCAAAATCTTAAAAAAACCTCGGACTCTTTTGAAGTTGAATGTTTGTTTTCCGGTGAAAGTGATCTCAATAATTGCTTCATCGACATCAACGCTGGAGCTGGCGGAACTGATTCTTGCGATTTCGGTCTGATGTTGATGCGAATGTATGAGCGCTTTGCTAATTTGAAAAATTTCAAAGTTGAAATCGTTAGCATCATGGACGGCGAAGAAGCGGGAATCCGCAGCGCGACATTAAAAATTTCTGGCAAATTCGCTTTTGGTTGGATGAAGACGGAATCAGGTGTGCACAGGTTGGTGCGCATTTCGCCATTCAATGCCAACGGTAAAAGACAAACTAGTTTTACCTCAGTTTGGGTTTATCCTGAAGTTGATGATGATATTGAAATTGAAGTGTTGGAAAAAGATTTGCGCGTTGATACTTTTCGCGCCAGTGGCGCTGGTGGACAGCATGTAAACAAAACCGATTCGGCAGTTCGAATGACACATATTCCCACCAATATTGTGGTGCAATGTCAAAGTGATCGCTCACAAATTCGCAATCGCGCTGAATGTATGAAGATGTTAAAATCGCGCCTTTTTGAAATGGAAATGCAGAAGAAAAAAGACGCGCAAGCTGTTTCGGAATCTGCTAAAACTGACAATAGCTGGGGACATCAAATTCGCTCTTACGTCTTGCATCCTTATCAACTTGTGAAAGATTTGCGTACCGATTTTGAAACTGGAAATATTCAGTCAGTTTTAGATGGCGAAATCGAAGCTTTCATCAAAGCAGCTTTGACAGAAAAAATTACCTAGCCGTCATCCTAGATGTGAAGCATCGAGGATCTGGTTTAAATTAATCTTATACTCACAAGATCCTCGATGCTTCGCATCCAGGATGACGATTACTAATAATTACTTATGCGTTGCCCGTTTTGTGGAAATATTGAAACTCAAGTTAAAGACAGTCGAATTTCTGACGATGGTGAATCGGTAAAACGTCGTCGTTATTGTGCGGCTTGCGATTCTCGTTTTACAACATTTGAGCGTGTACAACTTCGTGAAATTTTGGTGATCAAAAAGAATGGTGAGAAGAAAATTTTTGATCCAGAAAAGTTAAAAAAATCAATTGAGATGGCGGTGCGCAAACGTCCAGTTTCAGAGGTTCAGGTAGAAAAGTTGGTGAATAATATTGTGCGTCAATTGGAAGTTGAAAGTGAAACTGAAATCGCTTCTTCCAAAATTGGTGAGATGGTGATGACTGCCTTAGAAAGGCTCGACAAGGTAGCTTTTGTAAGGTTTGCGTCAGTTTACAAAAATTTTGAAAAAGCTGACGATTTCCAAAAATTTATTAAACAAGTGGTGAAGCAATGACGAAAAAAGATCTCGCCGAAGCTTTACAGTTCTATTTCGACAACGATTTAACCGAAGTAATTTCAGAAAAATCACAGAATCATTTTTTAGAAAAAGATTTAGTAAAAAAACCAGCGGAAATAAAAAAACCGCCAGTAGTTTTAAGTGATGATGAAGAGAGATTTTATGAAATACCGGATCAAGTTCCAACTTTACAAAATCAAGCGTCACATCATTTTATTAAACCACATTTTTCAACTAACGAGGCATTGTCGACTTTGGCAAAAAAATCACAAAATACCGTTGTGACAAATTCGGTTTCGGAAATTTCTGATCAGAAATTTGTTTCTCTAAACGAAATTGTTGCGCAGGCGAAAAAAGCGGCGGATGGCGCAAAAACTCTAGCTGAATTGCGCAAAGCGGTGGAAAATTTCGATGGCTGTAATTTGAAAAAAATGGCCACCAACACAGTTTTTTGTGACGGCAATTCTAATTCAAAAGTGATGGTTATCGGCGAAGCGCCGGGTAATCACGAGGATTTGCAAGGTATTCCATTTTGTGGTGATTCTGGAAAAGTTCTGGATGGGATGTTTCGTGCAATCAATATGACGCGAGCTGAAAATTTTTATATCACCAACGTAATTTTTTGGAGACCACCGGGAAATCGACGTCCAACAGATGAAGAATTAGCGATTTGTCGTCCTTTTGTTGAGCGCCATATTCAACTTTTAAATCCAGAAGTTTTGGTTTTGGTTGGCGCAACTTCAATGGCTGCAATCCTTGGTATTAATGAGCCTATCAGCTCAGTGCGTGGAAAATTCATGGATTATGCACCAAGTTTTTTGTCGCGAACAATTAAAACTTTTGTGATTTTTCACCCTTCTTATTTGATGCGTCAATCAGCTAAAAAGAAGGTCGCATGGCATGACATGCTTACTTTAGAACAATTCTTAAAAGATAAATAATCATGGAAAAACAACTTCTTCCGGTCGGATTTTACGATTTAATTTTTGACGAAGCTGAAAAAAATCACGCCAACATTAACCGCGCTGTCGATACGTTTTTGAAGGCTGGATATCGTTTGGTTAAAATGCCTTTGGTCGAATTTGAAGATAGTTTCAAAGGCGATATGAAAAATTCTTTCAAAACGGTTGATGTAATTTCTGGTAAGAATTTGATTTTCCGAAATGACATTACGCCACAAATCTCAAGGCTTCTGGGCAGTCGTTTACGAGAAGCAGAATTGCCACTAAAACTTTGTTATGTTGGTGATGTGCTTTGTGCTAAAAATAGTGATCTTTATGTTGATCGTCAGCAAACCCAAGTAGGTGTTGAGATTATTGGCTGTGACGAAGAAAAATCTAATTTTGAAATTATCGAAATTTTGCTATCTTCGCTGAAAGAATTGCAGGTAAAAAATTTGTTAATCGAATTTTCGTTGCCAAATTTTATTGAAGTTTTTTTGGAAGAAATTGGTGAAGAAAAAAACCAAGATTTGCGTGATGCGATAAAACAAAAAAATATTTCTTTGATTCGTCAATTTGCTGGCAAAAAGTCTGAAATCATCACGAAAATCGTGCTTTCGAACCATGATTTACAGAATCTTTACAAGGAAATTTTGGCACAAATAAAATCAGAAAAAATTGCTCCCGAGATTAAAAGAGCACAAAAAATTTCTGAATTTTTGCAAAAGAATTTTCCAACAATTGAAGTGTGTTTTGATTTGTTTGGTGACGATAAAACTTCTTATCATCGTGACTTCGCTTTTGATGTTTTCTGCGGTGATTTTTCTTATCCAATCGCTCGTGGTGGACGTTATAAAATCAGAGATCTCGATGCCGTCGGCGCAACAATTTATATGAACTTTCTGCGCAAAGTTTCTTAATTATCCGCAAATACAGCTAAATCGTAATCAGCGATTAGTTCTTTATAATCGCGGAAAATCTCAACCAAAGCTGCTTTTGATGCTGCAGAATCTTGCTCGCGAGAATTTACCATAAACAAATTACTCGCACCTTGTTTGAATTTTTCGCGCTCAGAAATCTCAAGTGTTTCCGCTAATTTAGCTTCTTCTTCGCTGTTATTGTGAACTTCGCAAACTGTAGAAATTTTGTTCTGTAGTTGGTTGATTTGAGCGCTGATTTTTTCTTCAAATAATTGTTGTTCATATTTTATAGCGCTGATTTTTGATTCTGTGGCGGCAATTTTTCCTTTAGCCTCTCTTTGTTGGAGCGGTACAGAAAAATCTACTTTGGCGTAGTTATTAGCTTGTCCGCGACTTTTTGGTCCTTTGCCAACATCATCCGAAACTCCTAAATCAACATCTAGCTGTGGTTTGGCAAGGTTTTTAGCATAATCAAGATTGCTGGATTCTTCTTTTAATTTCAGTTTAGTCATGCTGATTTCTGGTCGATTGCGCAGCGCAATATCTAAATCTCGATTGAGTTTTTCTTTACTGATTAAAGCAGTTTTATTTTCGATCTGCGGCAGTTGCGATGGTTTTGGCACAATTGGTTTACTGTGAGAATCGCGCCAGAATAGCGACAAATAAATCGCGCTATTTTCAAATTCTTGTTTGATTTTCGCCAAAGAGCTTTTGCGTTTGAGAATATTTTTCTGATTTTCTACCAAAGTGATTTGGGCGATATCGCCACTTTTGGCGCGAATTTCTAACTGTTTCTGACGAGTTAAGGCAAGCTGATAAAGATCTTCATAAATTTTGTAAATTGCACCATCGGTAACCCAAGTCCAGTAAGCTTTTCTGGCATCGCGTGCAATTTCTTTTTTGATGTTTTCCATTTCGATTTTGGCTTCATCAACGCTCAAATTAGCTAAAATTACTTTGAGACGATTGCTGTCAATTGTGCTGTCTTTGAGTAATGAAAACTTGGCTCCGGCGCGATATTCACCGCCGCTGTTGGTATAAGATCCGCCTTCGTAATCAGGAAAACTGCCGTAAGATTTGCGATAGCCGCTGTAAACTTTGCTGCCCAAAATTCCTAACTCTTTTTCTAATTCAACGTTGTACGACTTGCCGTCGTAATAACCGCGGCTGCGATCGGAATAGCTTTGTTTTAGTTTGATATCGAAGAAACCTTTGCTGGCCAACAAGTTTGATTCAGCAGCTTTGATTTTGTCGTAATGCGACAAGATTTTTGGATAATTTCGTACTGCTGAAGCGACAACATCTTTTTCGCTGAGATAGGCAGATTGGTTGTGGTTTGAAGCCAAAGCAGCTGAACTGCAAAACAACAAGCCAATCAAAGTTAAAATGCTAAATTTGAAGAAATATTTTCGCATTATTTGCTCTCTTTCTCAATTTCAGTATTGCTAATTTTCTGATCGAAAGTTGGAGGGAATCCGTTAGCTTGTCGCCATAATTCATAACCTAAACTAACTTGATTCAATAAAACCCAGCCATAAGCGCGAGCGCCGTGACGCAAAAATCTTTGATCCGGCCATTGATCTTGTTCGCCTCTTTTAACGATTACGCGGAATTTACCATTTTCAGAAATCGAAGAATCAATTGCGGTTATCACACCGCCAAAAGTTCCGATTGCCAGCGAAGGCCAGCCGCTGAATTGAATTGCTGGCCAGCCTTCAAATTGTAAACGTACACGACGACCTTCATAAATTAGCGGAATATCGTTGCCATTAACATAAATTTCGACGGCAGCATCGGTTAATTCAGGAGCGAAGGTGGCAATTTTGTCACCGCTTTTTACGGTTGTGGCGTTGTCTCCGGCGAGAATTTTTAAAATTACACCGTCTTTTGGTGCGTAAATTATCTGATTTTGTTGGCGTGAAAATTTAGTTTGTGATTCAGCAAATTCAGCTTTAGCGCTGGCGGCAGCTGATACTAATTTTTCATATTCAATTTTCGCACTTTCAAATTCTTTGCGTGAACTCAAACCTTTTTGGTAAAGATCATTTTGGCGATCGTAATTGATTTTAGCCGTTTTCGCGGCACTTTGGGCAACTTCAGATTTTTGTTTTTTGGCGTCTTTTTCTGCTTGCAAACGCTCAAGAATTTGCGGGTCATTGTCGATAATTTCGACTAATTTATCGCCAGTTTTTACTTTTGAGCCGTCGCGTACAAACCATTTGTTAATACGTCCATTAATCGGTGCGTTAATATTTTGAGCGCGATTATTGGGATCGTTGGCAATTACATAACCATTGCCTTTTGAGGTTTGTTGCCAAGGTGTGAAAATCAGAATCAGCAAAATTAACCCAAAGAAAATTGCTAAAATTTTTGGTAAAACTTTCAGCGGTTTTGGTACGTCAATCTGTTTTAAAGTAGTGAATTGATCGAGATCGTGCTGTTCGAATTTATTGCTCATGGTTCTGATATTTTATTTCGAATTGATCCAAATCCTTCATAGAGTTGAATTTGTAAGATTTCGTTTTATCGACGAACAAATACTCATCGAAGTCAGAAGTGTTATCGTTACGATGTGAGAAATATAATACTGTGATGTCGCGATTTTTAGTCAGATATTCCAAAATATTGTGACGAGCTTGCAAAATTAGCATGTCCAATACTTCGGTAATGATGATGATTTGTGGTTTGTGGATTAAAGCGCGCGCTAATTTGATCAGAATTTTTTCTGATTCAGAAAATGGCCAGCCAGAAGGAATGATTCGTGTTTTTAATCCGTCAGGGAATCTCTCAAAAGCTTTTTCTAAACCAACGGTTCTGATTGCCGATTCAACTTCTTTGGCGCTGATGTTTTTGTCATTGAAGCTGAGATATTCTAGCGCTGTTCCTTCAATCAATGGAGTGTTGTCAATTACAGCAATGCGAGAACGCAGCATCGTTTTATCAAGGCTATCAATGTCGTGATTGTTAAAAACTAAATGACCAGTTTCGGGAACTTGGAAACCGTTAATGGCTTCGATCAGAAGTTTACGTGTAGAAAATCCTTTGGTGGCGATGAGGTAATTTTTGCCTTTCTCGAACTTCAGATTGAATTGATATTTATGCTCTAAATAGCTGCAGCAGAATTTATCGAATTCGAACGACTCTATTTCTTTATCGATTTTATTTTTGCCGCTAACTTCGCTGGGAATGTTTTGGAATTGTGAAAGTTTTTCACATGAAGCGATGAGATCGTAAAAATTCTCAAAGTCGCGGCCAAGTTGAGAAGTGTTGTACAATATTGCAGCAACAACCAATTCAGCTGCAACAAGCTGTCCGATAGTTAGCTGATTATTTAAAACCAAATAGCCACCAATTACCAATAAAGATGTAGTGGCGATTGTGTAGAGTGTAAAAAGCAGAATATTTTGTAAGAATAATCCGGCAAAATGACTTTTGCGTTCTTTAATGTACTGGCCAGTAAGAAAATCAACTTTTTGCTGAGCATAAATTCGGCCTTGAGTTGATTTAAAAATTTGTTGGTTGGTTGCGATATCTTCCAGCCAGCCAACCAAATCGTATTTGCGACGGCTTTCATAAAATGCAGTTAATATAGCGTTTTTATAGAAAAAGCGCCAAATCATCGCAATAGTCGCCAACAAGATTAAGCTAAATACCAAAAAGACGGGATGATAAAAACTGATCAAAATCAAACCAAAAAATGACTGCAGAATTACAGTAAAAGTTTTGGTAAGAAATTTGGGAATTTGTTTTTGGATAGTAACTGTTTCGAAGAAGCGATTGACCATTTCATACTGATTGGATTCTTCGAGTTTTTTGTAGTCAGCATTAAGAAGAGACATCGAGCTTTCGCAAGACATGCGAGCAAAGAATCGACGTTGAAAAATCTCGGTAACGTAGATTTGCATGATGTTAATTAGGCCGTAGAAACTAAGTAAGATGGTTATGATTAAACCGATTACTATGACTGGTTGAAGAAGTGCGGTATAAATTATCGAGTTAATCAGTGACTGAACCGAGATTGGAACTACTAAGCTAAGCAAACTTATAATTATGCTGTAGATGGCACTCATCCAGAAAAATGGAGTATCAACTGCTAAGATTATTTTGAGAAAATAAACAATTTGTGGCTTCTCTAAATTGTTGCTGAATGGCTTGTAGAGTTTCTTTTCGCTGAATTCAAACATAAGTCAAAGTTAGAAATTTGTTCCGAAGTTGAAGCGGAAATTTTGGGTTAAGTCGTATTGTTCTTTTTTGGCAACGCGTGAAAAATCAAGGCGAATCGGTCCAAGCGGTGAAGACCAAATAACGCTTAAACCGTAAGAAGAGCGTAAACCGCCATCGTCGGCAACATCTGCCCCTCTTTTGTTAATCGCATCTACACCTTTTACCGTACCGTTGTCGCTAAATAAGGCGCCGCTGATTCCGAGTTCTTTTGGTAAACCAAGTGGGAATTTAAATTCGGCGGTTCCAACATAATACATTTTACCACCAATAATACTGCCACCAACTGCGGAACCATTGCTTACTGTTCTAGGGCCAAGACCAGCGAATTGGAAGCCGCGGAAATTATTGCCGCCTAAGAAAAATGAGTCATTACTACGTACGTCTTGTCCATTGCCATCCACGTAACCACCGCGAGTGAGGAATTTTAAAACGTAATCTTCACTGAAAGTTGGGATGTAATAACCGGCTGAACCTTCATATTTCATATTCCTGATGTAGCCGCCGATGCCGCTATAATCCTGACTAACCGACAAATAATAACCATCAGTAGGATTGATACGATTGTTACGTTTATCGTAAAGCAACGTGTGTCCAAAAACTGAGTGAGTGAAACGTCCTTGTAGATACTGAATGTTGATGGAAGCGCTGCTGTCGATGTTTCCGATGTATTCATCGCGGTAAGAATAACGGATTTGATGTTTCAAGAATTCGGTGATGGAATAATCGCCGCGGAATGTGATGCCACTGGTTCTTTGGTCATAAACCAAAGTATTACGTTTGGAGAGATTGTACTGGAAAATATCAAAGCCGGCATCGATTGGATGACCCATGAAGTAAGGCTTGGTATAGTTTAATTCAGATGTTAGACCGCTGTAAGAATTTTGAATGTTGATGCCGAGTTCTTGACCTGTACCCATCAAATTGCGTTCTTTAATTCCGATATTGGCGGTAACTTTATTCACTGTTGAATAACCGATACCAAGATTCAGCTCCCCGGTCTTTTTTTCTTTAACAACAATTTCCAAATCAACTTTGTCGGTGTTACCGATTCTTTTAGTGTTAAATTCAACTTTTTCGAAGAAGCCGAGATTTTCTAATCTTTGTTTTGAGCGGTTAATTTTTGTTATGTTGTAAGCGTCGCCATCGCGAATTCTAAGCTCTCTGCGAATCACCTCATCAAGAGTGCGAGTATTTCCGGTGATACGAATTTGATTAATATAAATTGGCGGCGTTTCGTCGATAACAAAATCAATATCGATAATTTTTTGATCTTTGTTGCGCTTAAGAACGGGCTCGATGTGAGCGAAGGCGTAAGATTTTTCTGACATCACTTTTATCATGGCATCGACGGTTTTGTCGATTAACTCTGAGTTATACAATTTTCCTTTCTTGATCAGAATTTCTTTGTCCAAAATTGAGGCATCAAATTTCGGGATGTTATTAACAATATTAACGTCGCCGATGTGATATTTTATGCCTTCTTCAAGCAAGAAGGTGATGAAAAACTTATCTTTATTTTGCGTGATTTGAGCGATTGATGAGATGGCGATAAAGTCGGCGTAACCGCGTGATCCGTAGAAACGACGAAGTTTTTCTTTATCAAATTCGATTCGGTCAGAATCGTAAACGTCAGAAGAAGAAAGGAATTTCCACCATTTCGATTTTTTGGTAGAAACTTCGTCCATCAAATCTTGGTCAGAGTAATTAAGATTACCGACAAAATAAATATCAGAAATTTTTGCTTTCGGGCCTTCAAAAATTTCAAAAATAATCTCGATACGATTTTGTTCTTTCTGAATAATTTTCGGATCGATTTTGGTTAAAAAGCGACCAGATTTTAAGTAAAGTTCGTTAATTCTTTTTAAGTCAGATTGCAGTTTCGCTTTGGTAAAAACGCCGCGTTTTTTCAGAGAAATTTCACTTTGCAGAGCATCATCTTCAACTTTTTTATTACCGGAAAATTTCACTTCTGAGATCAGAGGATTTTCTTTTATTTCGATAATTAATTGTCCGTTTGAGTCGGTAATTTTGGCATCAGAAAAAAGATCAGATTCGTAAAGTCTTTTTAGCGTTTCATCGATTTCTGTTTTGGAAAATTTACTATTTTTTTTGCCAGATTTGTGCGGTAAAAATTCGGCGATTGTTTCTTCGCTGATGCGCTCATTTCCTTTAATTACGAAAGTTGGTTTAGCCGCAGTTTCTTTGGCGGAAGCGGGAAAAGTGGGCAGCAAAAATAGCGCAAGCAAAGCACAAGACGCGATTTTTTGGAGTGAAATTTTTGCTGTCAATTTTGAAAAGAGAGATTTGCTTGATGCGAATTTGATTGTGATTCTCAAACGTCATAAATTCTGATACAAGAAAAATTTGACTTTTAGTGACAAAAGCCAATGATCCACATCACTTGTCTAGATGGTGATATAACCGCTTTTTTAAAAATATTAAACAACATCCTGCGGCTATGTTACGAATTTTCTCTCTATCGCTTTTATTGATTTCTGTTTTTTGTCAGCCGTCTTTAGCGTTTGATTTTAGTGCGGCGAGCAGAAATCACATAAGTATTGTTGGTTCTTCAACAGTCTATCCATTTGCTGCCACAATCGCCGAAGAATTCGGTCGTAACAGCAAAGTAAAAAATACTAAATTCAAAACTCCGATCGTTGAATCAACGGGAACTGGAGGTGGCTTTAAACTTTTTTGTTCGGGAATCGGATACAACTATCCAGATTTTTCTGACGCATCACGTCGTATCGAAAAAAGTGAAATCGAAAAATGTGCGCAACACGGCATTACAGGAATCGTCGAAATCAAAATTGGTTACGACGGAATTGTTTTGGCTAACTCAGTTGCGGGCAAAAAATATTCTCTGACCAAACAACAAATTTTCTTGGCGCTTGCTGATAAAATTCCCGATCCAAAAACTGGTAAATTAGTAGAGAATTTTTACCAAAAATGGAGTGACATTGATGCTAAATTGCCAGCACTAAATATCGCAGTTTATGGTCCTCCTTCAACCTCGGGAACTCGCGATGCCTTTGTTGAGTTGGTAATGGACGAAGCTTGTGTGAATATGAAAGAATTTATCGCGGCATTTCCTGATAAAAAAATCCGCCAAAAACAATGTCATATCATTCGTAGCGATGGCAAATTTATTGAAGCAGGCGAGAATGATAACTTGATCGTGCAAAAATTAAGAAACGATCACGATGCTTTGGGAATTTTTGGTTTCAGCTTCTTGGAAGAAAATCACGAATTAATTCAAGCTGCAGTAATAGACGAAGTGCAACCAAGTTTTGAAAATATTGCTTCTTCGAAGTATAAAGTATCGCGTCCACTTTTCATTTATTTCAAAAAAGAGCATCTCGATTTGATCCCAGGGATGCGCGAATTTGTTAAAGAAATCATCAGCACAGATACCATCGGAGTTGATGGCTACTTGCTGCAAAAAGGCCTTATCCCGTTACCGAATTTGGAAACCAAAAAAGTTCGGGATGAGGTGATGAGAAATTTATAACTCATCATAGCTGTGAGGTTTGTCGCTTAGGTCAATTTCATTTGGAAGTTGATTTCTGTGATAAGTTTCTCGTCTTGTGGCTGCTTCAATCTCACATGAGATTAGACAGCCTCTTTTCGAAAGTGAGATTGTTAGTGGTTCTAACTACTAAATATCGTAACCAACATGGTATTCATACCTCTTGCTGTTGTACTTACGTTATCTGTAGTTATGTCAATAACTTAGAGATAGCGAATAGCTCTTTTCACTTTTTTGGAAAGATGAGGGATTTATCCAAGTGATAACTTCTTCAAAATAGGCCCGTCACGGAAAAATTTCCGTGGCGGGTTTTAAATTAGGATGTTAGAAACGAATTTTCCCCTAAACAAAAAACAAAACTACCCAAAGAAATCAGTTAAATATCGCATGGAAGAAAAGTTCATTAAAGTCGTTGGTGCAAAAGAGCATAATTTAAAAAATGTCAGCATTGAAATCCCGAAAAACCAGCTAGTTGTAGTTACGGGACTAAGTGGTTCAGGAAAGTCATCTTTAGTATTTGATACAATTTATGCTGAAGGTCAGCGTCGTTTTATCGAGTCGCTTTCGTCTTACGCACGTCAGTTCCTTGATCTACAAGACAAGCCAGATGTTGAGTCAATTACCGGACTTTCTCCAGCAATTGCGATTGATCAAAAAACCACTTCGCGCAATCCACGCTCAACTGTTGGTACGGTTACTGAAATTTACGATCACTTCCGTCTTTTATTCGCGCGTATTGGCGTGCCTTATTCTCCTGTAACTGGCAAGCCGATTGAAAGCCAATCAGCATCGTTGATGGTGGAAAAAATTCGCGATTTGCCACTCAAATCAAAAATTTATATTTTAGCGCCAATCGTTCGTGGCCAAAAAGGTGAATATCGCAAAGAAATGATGGGAGTTAGAAAACAAGGCTTCCAACGCATCAAAGTTGATGGAAAAGTTCACGATCTAAACGAAATTCTTCCAGTTTTAGATAAAAATAAAAAGCACGACATCGAAATTATCGTCGATCGTATTGTTGTTTCTGATGATCTCGGCAACCGTTTAGCTGACTCGGTTGAAACTGCTTTGAAGCTTTCAAACGGTTTGTTGATGGTTGAGATTGTTGGTCTTCCGCCAGAATATTCTAAGGACAAAAAAGCCAAATTCAAAGAAGGCGAAGTTTTGTTATTCAGTGAGAAATTTTCTTGTCCAGAATCTGGGTTCACAATAACTGAAATTGAACCGCGACTCTTCTCTTTCAACTCTCCGTACGGCGCATGTAAATCTTGTGATGGTTTGGGAACTGAATTTTATTTTAGCGAAGAATTAGTAATTGAAGATGAGAATCTAACTTTGCGTCAAGGCGCAATCGCTGTCTGGCAAGGCACGCAAGCGCGCTTCTATCAACAAATTATCCAAGCTTTAGCGGACAAATATAAATTCAGTTTAGATGTTCCATTCAAAACTTTGTCAGAAGACATTAAGCAAAAAATCTTCTATGGAACTGGTGAAGAAGAAATTGAAGTTAAGCACGAAGATGGTTTGAAAGCCTTCAAAGTTAAGAAGCCATTTGAAGGAATTATCAACAATTTAAAGAGAAAATTTTCCGATTCGGAAAGTGAATGGATGCGCGAAGAGTTGAGCAAATTCCAAACCCTAAAAACTTGTGAAAGCTGCTGTGGTAATCGTTTGAACGAACAAGCTTTGTCGATTAAAATTGACGGATTACACATCGGCGAAGTTAGTCGCATGTCAATTGAACGCGCTGATCAATGGTTTACTGATCTTGAGCCAAAATTAAATGCCACTCATCAAAAAATTTCTGAGCGTTTGCTCAAAGAGATTAAACGTCGTTTGAGTTTCTTGCGTAATGTTGGTTTGGAATATTTGACGGTTAATCGTGAATCTGGAACTTTGTCGGGCGGTGAAGCACAACGTATTCGTTTGGCCTCGCAAATTGGTTCTGGCCTTTCTGGCGTACTTTACGTTTTGGATGAACCTTCAATTGGTTTGCATCAATCCGACAACGATAAATTAATTTCTACGCTGAAAAATCTGCGTGATCTGGGCAATTCTGTAATCGTGGTTGAACATGATGAAGAGATGATGCGCGAAGCTGAATACTTGATTGACGTTGGTCCGGGCGCTGGTATTCACGGTGGAAAAATTATTTCTGCTGGTTTGCCAAAAGATGTAATCAAAGATCCGAAAAGCGTTACTGGTCAATATTTGAGCGGTAAAAAAGAAATCGCCATTCCGAAAACTCGTCGCAAAATTGATCCGAAAAAAATGATCACTTTGAAAGGTGCGACAGCGAATAACTTGAAAAATGTGACGATGAACTTGCCGTTGAAAATTTTCTCGGCGGTATCAGGAATTTCGGGTGGAGGCAAATCAAGTTTGGTGATCAAAACTTTGTATCGCGCTTTGGATAAAATTGTGAACAAAGCGAAAGTTGCTCCGGGGCCATACGAATCAATTGCCGGACATCATTTTATCGATAAAATTATCGAGATCGATCAATCGCCAATCGGCCGTACACCTCGTTCTAACCCTTGTACTTACGTTGGTGCGTTTACTTTCATTCGTGAATTTTACACCGCTTTGCCAGAATCAAAAGCGCGTGGTTACAAAGTTGGACGCTTCTCGTTTAACGTCAAAGGCGGCCGCTGCGAAACCTGTCAGGGCGATGGTTTGATTAAAATCGAAATGCATTTCTTGCCTGACGTTTACGTGAAATGTGAAACTTGTCACGGCAAACGCTACAACCGCGAGACTTTGGAAGTTAAATACAAAGACAAATCAATTTCTGACGTGTTGGAAATGACTGCCGAAGATGCCGCCGATTTCTTCGCCAGCATGCCGCATATTTACGATAAATTTAAAGCTTTGTGCGACGTTGGTTTGGGTTACATCAAGATCGGTCAAAGTGCGACCACGCTTTCGGGTGGTGAGGCGCAGCGTATTAAATTGGCCAAAGAATTAAGTCGTAAAGCTACTGGCGATACACTCTACATTCTGGACGAACCGACAACTGGTCTGCATTTTGAAGACATTAATAAACTTCTAAAAGTTTTGCACAAACTGGTTGATTCTGGTAACTCAATTTTGGTGATTGAGCACAATTTGGACGTTTTGAAAACTGCCGATTGGGTTATTGATATTGGCCCATGCGGCGGTGAAAAAGGTGGTTACATTGTCGCTGAAGGAACGCCGGAAGATGTTGCCAAAAACAAAAAATCTGTAACCGGAAAATATTTAGCCAAAGTTCTCAAATAATATGCTCAGCAATTCACTCAAAGAGGCGTTAATCGCTTGCTCAATTCTAGTGCAAAAAAGGATTGATGATTTATTGCCGACTGAATCTGTTGAGTCGCAATTGGTAGAAGCGATGCGCTATTCATCAATGTCGGGTGGAAAAAGAATCCGTCCATTTCTGACGATTGTTTCAGCACAAATTTTTGGAGTTTTGCCGCTTGCTTCACTTAATGCCGCAACGGCAATGGAATTTGTTCACGTTTATTCCTTGATTCACGATGATTTGCCGGCAATGGACAACGATGATATGCGTCGTGGCCTTCCGACTTGTCATAAACAATTTGATGATGCGACGGCGATTCTTGCTGGAGATGCTTTATTGACTTACGCTTTCGAAGTTTTGTCTTCTCCCCAAACTCACAGCGATGCCAATGTGCGTTGTGAATTGATCAGAACTATTGCTACCGCAGCTGGCCATAAAGGTATGGTGGGCGGTCAGATGATGGATTTGGAAATGGCGGGTAAAAAAATTACTCGTGAAGAACTGGCTCGAGTGCATCGTTTAAAAACTGGTGAACTTTTTATGGCTGCTTGTGAAGCCGGCGCGATTTTGGGTCGTGCTGGAGTGGAAGCTCGCAACTCTTTGCGTTATTTTGCTCACGATCTTGGTTTGGCTTTCCAAATTAAGGACGACATTTTGGATCACGTTGGAGCTTCAGATAGTAAAATCGAAATTGATGAACAAGAGCATAAAAAATCGAAAGAAAATGCCAGCGTAGTTGATTTAATTGGATTAGATCAAGCAACGAAACAACTGGCTTTGTTGAAAGAACAAGCAATCTCACATTTAAAAGTTTTCGGGCCACAAGCATCATTATTGATTGAATTGGCTGAATTTATTATCTCGCGTGAGGAGTAATGAGTCTCTTCGAATCTTATTTTTTCCTTTTCTGCGATAGTTTCTTCTCCGCATTAATCTTGCCACCACGCAGCGAAATGGTAGTCAAGGCGATGAATGCGCTGCATATTTACAATATTTATGTAGTTTTTGTTTTGGCCTTGAGCGCCAGCATGTTAGGATCGATGACGAATTGGTGGATCGGTAAATATTTTACGTTTTTGCGCAATACCGATTTCTTCAAAACCAAAGTACAAGAAATTGCTAAAGCTGAAGTCAAATGGCACAAATTTTTAGTGTGGATTTTATTGGTTTCTTGGCTGGATGTAATTGGTGCGCCTTTTTCAGTGATGGCAGGATTTTTCAAAACAACTTGGCAAAGATTTTTGCTGTTAGTTTTTATTGGCAAAATTTCTTACTATTATTTGCTTATCTTTTGTGATCTTGATCTCAAAACCATTCTTAGCTAACGGCGACTCCCCACTTGCGGCTGAGATATTTTTCGATGCTTTTTCTTTCTTCGGTTTTCAAATTTCTTTCAAAAATAATTACTTCGCCAAGATAGCCATCAATTCCAGCTGCTGGAGAAGTTGATCCTAAATAATTCGATACTCCAGTGCTGGTACGATTATTAGCCGAATCAGACGCGGCTTGAGTTCCATCAATAAAAATTTTGCGTCCGCTGCCGCTGCTGTAACTGAAACTGTAGATATGAACATCTTTAACTGAAGCTGCTGCACTTAAACTTGAAGAATTCCAATCATTTTTAACTGTCGAATTGGTATATTGGAAAGCATTTAGATCGCTCGATGAAGCAGCTCCAGAAGTAAGAATATTACAGCTGGAAGCACAACTATCGAATTTACCAACGATAAAAATTGTGTAGCTGGTGTTGCCTTTAGGAACGGTGTTGTCAGCGATATTGAAATAGCTGTTGCCGCTGTTGAAATAAAGCATCGGCAAACCGCCAGAAACATTGGTTTTATAAATTGGTTTATAGCTGGAGTTGCTCTGTGTCATATTGATGGCAACTAGCGATTTGGAATTGATGTCATTCCAAGCGCTTATTGTCGAATTATTAGAAGTTTCAGTCGCGCTAAAACTTCTCTCAGAAGTGGTTTCCCACCACGCGATAAGATTTTCAGATTCTGGTACTGGAGATTGTGCGGTTTGCAGTTGTGCAGCATGCAGCCTCGATTTATTGATCAGTGATTTTCCCTGTAAAATTCCAACTGCTATAACTGCAATAATCAGTATGACAATTGATAATTCGATCAGGGAAAATGCTGTTCTTCTCATTATTTGCGCAGTCTTTTAAATCCAGCTTCTAGGTCTTCTTTTAAGTCTTCAATATCTTCCAATCCGACATTGATTCTTAAACAAGTTTTGCCGCTATAAGGCCATTTGGTTGCAGTTCTTACGCTTTCGGCATCGAATGGTAGAATCAATGATTCGTAGCCGCCCCAAGAATAACCCATGCCGAAATAATGTAATTTATCAACCATTCTAGCTATGGCTTCGTTGGAATATTTGCGATCTAAAATAATGGAGAATAGTCCGGCAGCACCTGTGAAATCACGTTTCCACAAAGTGTGATTATCATCAGAAGGCAGTGCTGGATATAAAACTTTCGCAACTTCTGGTCTTTTTTCTAGCCAGCTAGCAAGCTCAAGAGCGGTTTTAAAACAATGATCCATTCTTATTTTGACGGTGCGCATGCCTCTTTGTACTAAGTAAGAAGAAAACGGCGCAGCGGTTACAGCCATATATCTGAACGCTTCGTAAATTACGCGAAAATGTTTTTCTTGAACCGTGATTGCACCCATCATCACGTCAGAGTGACCGTTGATATATTTGGTCAAAGCGGTGACGGAAATATCAACACCGTGATCAAGTGGTTTAAAGTAAATTGCGCTGGCCCAAGAGTTATCAAGTATTGTGACCACGTTCATTTTCTTAGCAATTTTGCAAATTGCGGCTACGTCTTGAATCTCGAAACTCAAAGATCCTGGGCTCTCCATGAAGATCACTTTGGTGTTTTTCTTGATCAATTTTTTGATGTCTTCGCCGATTTTTGGATCGTAGTAAGTGGTTTCAACGCCGAATTTTTTAAGGAATTTATTAGCAAACCCGCGGGTTGGCGAATAAACGTGATCAGGAATCAAAAGATGATCACCATCTTTCAAGAATGCGATCAAAGCAGTATTGATTGCAGCGGCACCACCAGAAGTTACGAAAGTGTTATAGCCACCTTCAATATCGGCGATGGCTTTTTCCAAAGCGAAGTTGGTTTGGGTTCCGTAGCGTCCGTATTTTAGTTCATAAGGTTCAACCAAATCGTTGTTGGAATAGCCGCGTTCAGCGTACAACAAGTCTTTCAAAGTTGGAAAAACGATAGTTGAACTTTGATAAATTGGCGGATTTACCATGCCGCCTTGTTCTTTCGGATCACGTCCGGCGTGGATGATACGAGTTGCTTCGCGAATTTTTTTGTCCATTCTTACCTCAATAAATTGTCGTTTGCTAGAAGCGGACCAAGTGCTTTGCCAGCTAAAATATGTATGTGAAAATGCGGCACAGTTTGATGAGCATTTGAGCCGTTATTGGTGATCAAGCGAAAGCCTGATTTGTCAGATCCTAATTCTTTTGCGATTTCGCTAACTTTTCTAAAAAAGTAGGCTACGTCATCAGAACTGGCATTAGAAGTGAAGTCGATAAAATCAACATATTCACCTTTGGGAATAACTAAAACGTGAGTTGGTGCAGCTTTAGAAATATCGTGAAAAGCCAAGACTTTTTCGTCTTCAAAAACTTTGTTAGCGGGAATTTCTCCGCGAATAATTTTAGCGAAAATATTGTCTTGGCTGTAACTCATAATTTTATTTTTTTGCTTCGTCAGCAGCGACGCGAACTTTAATCATTTGGTCTGGATCTTTAACCATACCGTTTGCGCCAGTACCTTTTTTGATTTGGTCAACAAATTCCATGCCGCTAACTACACGACCGAAAACGCTATATTGGCCATCCAAAAATCTAGAATCTTTAGTTACGATGAAAAATTGGCTGTTGCCGCTGTTTGGATTTGCAGCGCGTGCCATTGAAACTGCGCCGCGAATGTGAGGTTCATCAGAAAATTCGGCTCTTAAATCAGGAAGTTTGCTGCCGCCCATGCCTGTTCCTGTAGGATCGCCAGTTTGTGCCATGAAGCCATCGATTACGCGGTGGAAAACTACACCATCGTAAAATTTTTGGCGGGCTAAAGTTTTGATTCTTTCAACGTGCTTTGGTGCAACTTGAGGAAGTAGTTCGATAACTACACGACCAGATTTTAGTTCTATATAAAGAGTATTTTCTAAATCGGTTTTTGGTTTAGCGTTTTGTGCTGAAGCAGGACTCATAGCGGAAAAAATTAAAGTTAAGCAAGTAAGAAAAAGTGACAGTTTTTTCATGATTTTTTTGGGAAGTTAGTTTCTTGAAAAAGAGCGTGATCTTTGGCTTTATGAGGGAGCTGAAATAATTTTGCAACAATCTATCTAACAAATTTTCTCAAAAAAAATTGTCGTTAGTTTTTTTGAATTGATGGCCTGAAATTTCCTTGTTTATTGGCAATGCGATTTATAAGTTTTGTCATGCTTAAATCAAACCAAGCTCGTTTTCAAACCCACTTGAGGACGATAAATTTACCCACATTTTCAATTTTTTAAGGTGCTTTATGTCAATCAATAAAGTGATTCTTGTCGGTAATGTCGGACAAGATCCTGAAGTTAGATCAACTCAAGATGGTCGCGAAATTGCGAATTTTTCACTCGCAACTTCTGAAAGCTGGAAAGATAAAAATTCTGGTGAAAAGAAAGAAAAAACCGAATGGCACCGTGTGGTGATTTTTTCTCCAGGATTGGTTGGAATCGTGAAAAATTACGTAAAAAAAGGCACCAAGCTTTATATAGAAGGATCGCTGCAAACCAGAAAATGGACTGACAGCAGCGGTGTTGAAAAATTTACAACTGAGATTGTTTTGCAAAATTTCAACTCAGTTTTGCAAATTTTGGATAATAGAGAGCGCCAATCTTCAGGTGACTCTTATTCATCTGGCTCATCTTCGTCTAGATCTTCACGTAACAACGATGTTCACGTTGAAGACAGTGACGATGAAATTCCATTCTAGATTTTTTTTGATTTGAAAAAAGTTGTAGTTTAAAAAGTTTTTAGCGCATTTGACGCAAGTTGAGTGCGCTAATTTTTTGCGTCCCGCCCTTTTAGTTTTTTCTCGAAGTTTTTATTTTCAAAAATGCCTACAATCACAATCAACGGTAAGAGTACAACAGTTCCTGAAGGAATTACTATCATCCAAGCTTGCGAAGTTGCAGAGGTTGAGGTTCCTAGATTTTGTTATCACGAAAGATTAGCAATTGCCGGTAACTGTCGTATGTGTCTAGTTGAGGTTGAGGGTATGCCGCCAAAGCCAGTAGCCTCTTGTGCGATGCCGATTACTGAAGGCATGAAGATTCACACTGATACTCCGATGGTGAAAAAGGCGCGTGAAGGTGTGATGGAATTTTTATTAGCAAATCACCCGCTTGATTGTCCAATTTGCGACCAAGGCGGCGAGTGCGATTTGCAAGATCAAGCATATCAATACGGTTCGGGAAAAAGCGAATATCACGAACACAAAAGAGCAGTAAAAGATAAAGATATGGGGCCGTTGGTGAAAACCACCATGACGCGTTGTATTCATTGTACACGTTGTGCGCGCTTTATCGAAGATGTAGCTGGAACCGTTGAAATTGGCGCAGTTAATCGTGGTGAAAAAATGGAAATCACTACTTATTTGGAACAATCTTTAAAGTCAGAATTATCAGGAAATATCATCGATCTTTGTCCGGTTGGTGCTCTCACCTCTAAGCCTTATGCTTTCAAAGTTAGAAGTTGGGAATTGAAAAAAACTGAAACCATCGATGTTATGGATGCTGTCGGAAGCAATATCCGTATTGATTCACGCGGGCTGGAGGTGATGAGAATTTTACCGCGTTTGAACGAAGAAATTAATGAAGAATGGATTTCTGATAAAACCCGTTTCTGCTACGATGGTTTGAAATATCAGCGTCTCGACAAACCTTATGTTAAAAAACACGGTAAGTTAATGGCAGTAAGATTTGATGAGGCTTTGGAAACAGTCGCACAAAAAGTTAAATCTTTGAAAGGTTCAGAAATAGCGGCCTTGAGTGGTCCACTCTCTTCAGCGGAAGAAGTTTTTGCGCTAAAAACTTTAGTGCAAAAATTAGGTTCAAACAATTTTGATTGCCGTTTGAATGGTGAAAAAATCAATTCTAAAGATCGTGCTTCTTACTTATTCAACAGCTCTATTGCCGGAATTGACGAAGCTGATGCCTGTTTGTTGATTGGTGTTAATCCAAGAAAAGATGCGCCAATTCTTAACGCTAGAATCAGAAAAAGATTCCTTTCAAAACAATTAAAAGTTGCCGCAATTGCTTGCGATGCTGACTTAACTTACGATTACGAAAAGTTGGGCGACAGCGCTTCAGCTTTGGAAAATGTCTTTAACGGTGAATCAAAATTTGCTTCGATTTTGCAAAAATCGCAAAGACCGATGTTGATTTTGGGTTCTGATTTATTGACCCGAAAAGATGGTGCGGTGATTTTGGATTACGTCAAAAAAATCGCCGAAAAATATGGCTTGATCAAAGAAGACTGGAACGGCTTTAACTTTTTGTCTAAATCAACTGGTTTAATTAATGGTTTGGAAGTTGGATTTACTTCAGAACGCGATGTAAATGCTATTTTGGAAGGTTGTCAAAAAGGTGAAATTAAAGCGATGTTTTTGCATTCAGCTGATGACCAAATCGACTTCGCTAAATTAGAAAATACTTTTGTAGTTTATATCGGATCGCACGGTGATGAAGGTGCAAGAAATGCCGATGTAATTTTGCCGGCAGCAGCTTACAGCGAAAAAGCAGCGATTTATGTTAACCTTGAAGGTCGTCCGCAGTTAACTTCAAAAGCTGTGTTTGCTCCTGGTGAAGCTAAAGAAGATTGCGAAATTATTTTCGAATTAGCGAAAAAATTAAATCTTGATTTGGGAGCTAAAACTTTGCCGGAATTAAGAAAATCATTGATTGCCGCTTATCCAATTTTCGCCAATTTAGACAAAATTACCAAAGCTTCTTGGATCAAAGCTGACGGAATTTTAAGCGAAATTGATTCTGATAAATTCGTGATCAAAGATTACAATTTCTATCTGACCAATCCAATTGCTCGAGCTTCCCGTACTTTAAATAAGTGTGGTTAAGCTCTCACCGTTATAGATTGGGTGTGAAGGTGCCTGAAGATATTGTTAGGAGGTTTGGAAGTGTGTTTAAAGAGATCCTCGATTTACGTTCGTAAATCAAGTATGACGGTACGAAAAGTGTCCTCAATTAAGCGCTTGCAAACAAAATTGGCGTAAATAAATTGCGCCGCTCCTCTACTGTCGATAGTGACTCTAACCTAATTATCTTAACGGTTGGTTTCGCAAAATAATTCCAAAAAATAATATGTTAAAAATCCGTCTTTCACGCGGTGGAAGAACTAATCTTCCTTTCTATCGCATCTTGGTTACTAACAGCACTTCACCAAGAGACTCTAAGTTCTTGGAAAAAGTTGGTACTTACAATCCACTTCTTGCTGATGACAAAGAAGGTCGTGTTGTAATCAACAAAGAAAGAATTGAACACTGGCTTTCAGTTGGTGCACAACCATCTGAACGTGTTGCTGGCTTCTTGATCGCTCTTGGCGTTAAAGGTGCTGAAAAATACAAACCAGCTTTCACTCCTAAGAAAAAAGGTAGCAACTTGAAAAAGAAAGCTGCTGATAAATTAGCGAAAGAATTAGAAGCAGCTGCTGAAGCTGCCGCTGCCGCAGAAAAATCTGAATAAAAGCAGCGTAAGTTATTTCATTAAGGGCGAGTTAATCTCGCCCTTTTTTTTGTCTAAAATATGACTTTCAAGCTTCCTCAAGAAATATTGATTGCGACCAACAATCGCGGCAAGTTTAGCGAAATTTCTGACTTGCTAAAATCGATTAATATTACAGCGATTCCAACTTTTGATTTTAATATTGCTGAACCCGAAGAAACTGGATTAACTTTCGAAGCAAACTCTCTTCTAAAAGCTAAATATTACGCTAAAGAAACAGGATTATTTTCGCTGGCTGATGATTCGGGATTATGCGTTGCAGCCATGAAAGGTGCTCCTGGAATTTATTCAGCGCGTTTTGCAAAAAATGCTGCGGGTCAAAATGATTTCACTTTCGCCTTTCAAAAAATTGCTGACGAAATTGTTAAAAATGACGCGCAAAATTTTCGCGCTCACTTCATTTGTAATTTGAGTTTATTTGATCCGAAAACTGATTTTGAAATTTCTTTTGAAGGTCGTGCTGATGGCAATTTAATTTTCCCACCACGCGGTAACAAAGGCTTTGGCTATGATCCAATTTTTATTAAAGATGGGATGAATCAAACTTTTGGTGAAATTGATCCTGTACTAAAAGATCAAATTTCTCATCGCGGCGAAGCGTTTAAAAAGTTGGTGGATTGGCTGAAAAATCCTAACTTGTAAAAGTCGTTTCTGAGATTATTTAAAAACAAATATTCCCCCTATATCCTTACAAAAATTTCTTAGAAAAAATGAGCAAAAGAGACTATTACGAAATTCTTGGCGTTTCCCGTGGTTCTTCGCAAGACGAGATTAAGAAAGCCTATCGCAAATTGGCGATGCAATATCACCCAGATCGCAATCCGGGCAATAAAGAAGCTGAAGCTAAATTCAAAGAAGCAACTGAAGCTTACGAAGTTTTGAAAGATGACCAGAAAAAAGCAGCGTATGATCAATATGGTCACGATGCTTTTGGCCAAGGTGGCGGCGGAAGAGGCGGTTTTGGTGGTGGACAAGGTGGTTTTGAAGGTTTTGATTTCAACGATATTTTCAGCAATTTCTCTGATATTTTTGGCGATATGGGAGGAAATCGTTCACAAGGTAAAAAACGCAGTGCAGCGCAACGTGGATCAGATATTCGCTACAATTTAGAAGTCACTTTGGAAGAAGCTTTCAAAGGTGTGACGAAAAATATTTCTTTCTCGATTGCTGCAGTTTGCTCTTCTTGCAGCGGTTCTGGTGCTGAAGGAAATGAAAAACCTTCAGAATGTACTAATTGTAAAGGTTCGGGAAAAATCCGTGCACAACAAGGTTTCTTTATTGTTGAACGCACTTGTGGAACTTGTTCTGGAACTGGCCAAGTAATCAAAAATCCGTGCAAAACTTGTCGTGGTGAAGGTCGCGTTAATAAAGAAAAAACTTTAGCGGTAAAAATTCCTGCTGGTGTTGAAGAAGGCAGCAGAATCAGACTCGCCGGTGAAGGTGAAGCTGGTGCTCGTGGCGGTCAGGCGGGAGATCTTTATGTTTTTATGTCGATTAAAAAACATAAATTCTTTGTGCGTAAAAATGACGATATTCATTTTGAAGTACCGATCAAATTCACAACTGCGGCTCTGGGGGGATCGGTAGATATCCCAACAATTGATGGTGAAAAGGCATCTCTAAAAATTCCTGAAGGCACACAGAATGGTGATCAATTCCGCATGAAATCAAAGGGAATGAGCGTTCTAAATGCTGGCGGTAGAAGAGGCGATATGTTCGTTCGTGTTGCGATTGAAACCCCAGTGAAACTTTCTTCTGAAGAGCGTGAATTGCTGCAAAAATTGGATAAATTGATGCAGGGAAAAGCGAATAATCCGAAGTCGGAAAGTTTCTTTAAAAAAGTTTCAGATTTGTTTTAAGAAGAGGTGAGGAAATTTCGAATTAATCTGTTCTTTCTTAAGTCCTTTTAGACAAAGCTGGTATAAAATATAATTTCTTAAAATTTCTGTTGAAAATTAAAATTGTAGTACCGTCTCCGAAACAAAAAAAAGCCTTCTCGATGATCGAGTTGTCAGTCGTTATTTTGATTATCGGTATTCTGATTTCAGGAATTTTGGCGTCCAACGCGATTATCAAAAAGTTCAGAATTCAGACAGCTCAAACTTTAACAATCTCATCTCCAGTAAATGGAATTTCGGATTCAGTTTTGTGGTTGGAGAGTAGTTTGGATAAAAGTTTTAAATCATCAGAAAGTTCAGATACATCTTCTTTGAGCGCTTGGTACGATGTTCGCGAATCTGTGAATAAAAATAACGCGACACAGAGTAATAGCGGCAATTACCCGACTTATTCAAATAGCATCAATTCAATTCAGGCTGTGAAGTTTGATGGAACTAATGGTTATTTCACTGTTGATGGGACAGTTCTGAACAACACGAATTATACAATTTTTGTTCTTGAGCAAAGAGAAAGTAATAAAAGTGGGAACTACTTTATTGGCGATTCATCTTCAGGAAATGAATCAACGACAAACAAAAACCTAGTTCTTGGTTACAGTGCTGATGGGACGATTAAGCACTCACAATCAAGCGATAATTCTTATACTTCTTCGATTACTTCTTATTCAGCTTCTAATGGCAAGCCACGTGTTTTCACTTTTGTTCACGACAAAACTTCAGGAAAGAAAACATACATTAACGGACTTTTGGCTGCGACTTCTACTGATACGAATCATTTGTCAGGAATGACAACGCTTACAATCGGAAAATCTTATCAAGGTCAGATTGGTGAAGTTGTGATGTTTGCTCGAGCTTTGACGTCTGAAGAGCGTGAATCGGTTGAGGATTATTTGGGCAAGAAGTGGAACAGTAAGATTTTGAGGACTGTTGGATCATCATCTTCATCTGGTGGTATTGGCGGCAGTTGTGTTGGTGGTACGGTGAGTGATTCGGGATGTTTAACTTCTTGTAATGTGACTGCAGCAAATGGTATTACTGCTACAACTGTTGGAGGTGGATCTGGATCTTTGACTTGTAATACTGCTGCAAACTTTACTGGATCATTGCCTTACACTTGTTTGAATGGGGTGTTCCAATATACCGGTGCCACTTCTTGTTCTTGTGCAAGTGATTATTCGTTAAGTGGTTCATCTTGTGTAACTTCAGCTTGTACTGGTGGAACAGAATCAACTGCCACAATTTCCGGGATCACATATAAAATTCATAAGTTTACCACTTCAGGATCTCTTTCTTGTCCTTCATCAAGAACAGGTGATGTATTGATAGTTGGCGGTGGTGGCGGTGGTGGATTAGATATGGGCGGCGGCGGTGGCGGCGGCGGTGTAGTAGTGTTATCTAGCTCCACTATAGGAGTTGGCTCTAGTACAGTTGTCGTAGGATCTGGTGGTGCTGCTGATCAATCTGGTTCAAGTTCAACAATTACTATTTCTGGTTCTACCTATACTGCTCTTGGAGGAGGAGATGGAGGAGGATATTTCGATGGAAGAAATGGTACTTCTGGAGCTTCCGGTGGAGGATCGTGTGCTGATGCTGGTACTGGTGGTACTGGTACTTATAAGACTGATGGCAACAGTACAACTTTTGGGAATAATGGTGGTGGTACAATTGGTTGGCGTCAGGGTGGCGGTGGTGGTGGTGGTGCTGGATCTGATGGTCAGTCATCATCTATTTCTTCTGCAGGTGCCGGTGGCGATGGTTACCAAAGTGATATAAGCGGCACAGCAACTTACTATGGTGGTGGCGGTGGTGGTGGTACAAAAGATACTAACACTTATGGTACTGGCGGATTAGGCGGCGGCGGAAGAGGATCTAGTTCAAATTCTAGCTATTATACTCCTCAGAATGGTACAGCAAATACTGGTGGCGGTGGTGGTGGTTGTGGTTTAAGAAATACAGGATGGGGTGGTTGTACTGCTGGAGGTTCTGGTGGAAGTGGTGTAGTTATAGTCCGTTACTCTATGTAATAATTATTTTACGGGTATTTAGTAAAAGAAGTTACTTAGAGTTATTGGTTGTTCTTATTATGTGATTTTCTTTCGCGCTCTGATGCAGATTTCAATTGTCCGCAAGCAGCCATAACATCGTCGCCTCGGGTTTTGCGTACTGGTGCAACTAGGTTGGCATCTTTGAGAATTTTCTGAAATTTCGAAATAGTTTGCGCTTCGGAGTTGGTATATTCGCAGCCATCCCACGGGTTAAACGGAATCAGATTTATCTTCGCTTCCAAATTATATTTTTTGATCAGCGCAATCAGCTCGCGCGCATGTTCTTCGCGATCATTTTTGTCGCGTAACATCACATATTCAAAAGTGATTTTGTGGCCTTTGTTGAGCTTGTTATAAGTCTGACAAGCGGTGAGTAAATCTTTCAGCGGATAACGTTTGTTGATCGCCATGATGTCGGTGCGCAGCTCGTCATTTGTAGCGTGAAGTGAGATCGCTAAATTGGTTTTTAATTCAGTTGCGCAGCGCAAAATTTCGGGAACTAAGCCAGAAGTTGAGATCGTGGTTTTGCGATTAGAAATATCCAATCCTTCATTGTCGTTCATCACCGCTACAGTTTTAGCGACGTTTTCGTAATTGTAGAAAGGTTCGCCCATGCCCATAAACACAATATTGGTGAGCTTACGATTATTTTTATCCCAATCCGAAATTAAATTTTTAGCGATGACAACTTGTGCGATAATTTCATGAAATTCGAGATTTCTCACCCAAGTTTGCGTACCGGTGTGACAGAATTTACAAGCTAGCGTACAACCAACTTGCGACGAGATGCACAGCGTGCCGCGAGTTTCTTCGGGAATATAAACTGCTTCAACTTCTCGGCCGTCGTGAAATTTTACGAGAAATTTCCGCGTGCCGTCAAATGAAATCAAATCTTTCGAAACTTCGGGCAAAGAAATGACGAAATTATTTTTTAAAATCTCGCGCGTTTCTTTGGAAATATTGGTCATCAAATCGAAATCAAAAACGCCGCGTGCGTAAATCCAATTCCAAATTTGTTTAGCACGAAATGGCTTCTCGTTAAGGGCGACAAGCTCTTGTTCGAGATCTTTTTTTGTGAAGTGAAAAATGTTTTTTTTATTTTCCATCACGAACCTTTTTAGGAGTTAATGGCTTTTTTCTGAATTTCGAAAATTTCCGCCGCCGCTTTTTTGGCGAGTTCATACATTTTTGCAACTTGTTCGAAACTCATTGCGCCAGCTTCAGCGGTGCCTTGGATTTCGATTAGATTGAAATCTTGGTTAAGAACAAAGTTAGAATCAGTTTCGCATTTGCTGTCTTCCACGTAATCTAAATCTGCTACAACTTCACCACCAACAATACCGCAAGAAAGGGCGCAAACTTTGCCAATTAGAGGATTTTCGCGGACTAATCTTTGATTGGTTAATTTATTTACGGCGATTGCTAAAGCGACAAAACCGCCGGTGATTGCGGCGCAACGTGTGCCGCCGTCGGCTTGAATTACATCGCAGTCAATGATGATTTGGCGTTCGCCAAGTAAACGAGTGTCGACAACTGAACGTAAAGCACGGCCGATTAATCTTTGAATTTCGATGCTGCGACCGTTTGGTTTCATTGGATCGCGAGAATTTCTTTGGTGAGTTGAACGTGCCAACATGTTGTATTCAGCGGTGACCCAGCCTGTTCCTTTATTTCTTAAAAATGGCGGAACTTTTTCTTCAATTGATGCGGTGCACAAAACGTGAGTGTCACCGAATTTAATTAAGCACGATCCTTCTGCGTGTTTATTGACGTGAGGAGTGATTGTAACTTCGCGAATTTGGTCAGCTTTTCTTTTTGAAGGGCGCATAAATATTTAAAAAAAGAAACGTCATCCTTGGACATGAAATGTCCGAGGATCTCTTTAGATTGAATTTCAAAATAAAGAGATCCTCGAGCCTTGCGGCTCAAGGATGACGTTGAAATGTGTCAGTAAAAAACTATTCTTCTTGTACGAAGTCAAATCTAGCTTCTTTTGAACGGCTTTCTCTCTTACGATCGTTACTGTCCAAAAGTTTTTTACGTAAGCGAAGTGATTTCGGAGTAACTTCAACAAGCTCATCGTCACCAACGTAAGTGATCATATCTTCCAAAGTTAATTCACGTGGCGGGATCAAACGAATCGCTTCGTCAGCACCAGTTGCACGAACGTTTGAAAGTTGTTTGCCTTTCAACACGTTAATTTCCAAATCACCTTGTTTTGAGTTTTCACCCACAACCATACCAGCGTAAACTTTTTGTTGTGGTTTGATGAACATCACGCCGCGATCTTGTAAGTTCCAGATTGCGTATGCTACAGCTTCACCAGTGTCAGTTGAAATCAACGCACCATTTTTTCTGGTCGCCATTTCGCCTTTGTATGGAGCGTAAGCGTGGAAAATTCTGTTCAAAACGCCTGAACCTTTAGTGTCAGTCAAGAATTCGCTTTGGTAACCAATCAAACCACGTGAAGGAACGTAGAAAACCAAACGAGTTTTGCCGCCAGAAGATGGCTTCATTTCTTGCATCTCGCCTTTACGTTGCGAAAGTTTGTCGACTACAACACCGCTGAACGCGTCATCAACGTCAACCACAACTTCTTCAACTGGTTCTAAAATATTGCCGTCAGCATCTTTTTTGAAAAGTACGCGCGGTCTTGAAACAGAAAGTTCGAAACCTTCACGACGCATGTTTTCAATCAATACACCAAGTTGTAACTCGCCACGACCACCAACTTCGAATGCGTCTTTGCCTTCAGATTCTTTAACTTTGATGGCAACGTTAGTTTCAGCTTCAGCGAACAAACGATCGCGAATCATACGAGAAGTAACTTTTGAACCTTCAGTACCAGCCAATGGAGAATCGTTAACCGCGATTGTGATTGCCATAGTTGGCGGATCGATTGGAGTAGATTTCAACGGTTCAGAAACTGACATGTCGCAAAGTGTGTCAGATACTGAAGCTTTTTCCAAACCAGCAACGATTACGATGTCGCCAGCTTCAGCTTCTTCAACGGCGATTTTTTCAACACCACGGAAAACGTGAAGTTTAGTCAAACGACCAGATTCAACAACTTCGCCTTTCAAGTTTACAGCTTTCAAATTCATCAAAGCTTTAGGGCGACCAGAATAGATACGACCAGTCAACATACGGCCGAAATAAGGGCTGTGGCTTAACAAAGTTGCCAACATTTTGAATGGACCATCTTTGTCAAAATTTGGTGGAGAAACGTGACGCAAAATCAAATTGAAAAGAGGTGACAAATCTTTGCGTTCATCTTTTTCCAAATCTTCAACACACCAGCCATCGCGACCTACGGCGTAAAGAACAGGGAAATCTAATTGTTCTTCAGTGGCATTTAGTGAAACGAATAGATCGAAAATTTCGTTTAAAACTTCATCAGGACGAGCATCGCCACGATCGATTTTGTTAATAATTACGATCGGACGTAAACCAAGAGCCAAAGCTTTTGAAAGTACGAATTTAGTTTGTGGCATTACACCTTCAGCAGAGTCAACCAACAAAAGTGCAGAGTCAGCCATCGACAAAACGCGTTCAACTTCACCACCGAAGTCAGCGTGACCAGGAGTGTCGATAACGTTGATTTTGTGGTCGTTCCAAACGATGGAAGTACATTTCGCAAGAATTGTGATACCGCGTTCTTTTTCCAAATCGTTTGAGTCCATCACACGATTTTCAACTTGTTGGTTAGCACGGAAAGTACCGCTTTGATGCAACATCGCATCGATCAATGTAGTTTTGCCATGGTCAACGTGAGCAATAATGGCAACGTTTCTGAAGTCAGTCATTTTGAGTTTAAAGTTTTTTAAAAGAAAAAAGAGAGGAGAAATTCGAAGAAATAATCATCTGCGAGCTTACAAAAGAGCCGCGCAAAATAGGGGTGAAGAACTAACTGTCAACTTGGTAAATTTCTTTAGGGAAATTTAAGGAGGAGTTTTTCTAAACTAACGTACTAACGCGCGAAGTGGATTCGCAGGTCATGTCGATTTTTTTCATAATATTTTGTGAAAAAAATTTCGGGAACTGTGAAATCGACAATCTCCAGAAACACATTCAGAATAACAAATTTAGAAACCATCAAATTAAATTTGCATTATTAGGACGGTTTTTTCTCAATAAAATGGATTAAACTTACTGTTAAAAAATAATTCAAATAATATGCCAAGACATCCTGCAATTACAATTGAACCACTAGGCAATATTGAAAGTGTCATGAATGAACAAGGAATTCGTGATCATTTACTTTTTTCTGCTGCTGGAGATCCTGAAGGGATTGCAGCTGTAGAGCAAGTTACAATTAGAAGAGAATCTTTTCTTGGTATTTCCTACAACAAAAAGGTTAAAAATACTGTATTATATGGTGTTGAGCAGCTTTTAGAAATGGGAGCTAATCCGAATTACGAAACTCCGGCTAAAGTCACTACAATGATGAAAGCTGCTGAAAATGGCGATCCACGTACTGTTGAAATGTTGCTTAGAAACGGTGCATTGATTAATACTCAAGATTCTTTCGGAACGACTGCTTTGATGGAAGCGGTGAGAAGTGGCAAAATGGATAATGTTAGAGCGATATTAGAATTTGATTATGAAGGAAATCAAATGGATAAAGTTGATGTTAACATATGCTGTAACAATACAGGAACAAAACATATTAGTGCTCTGAGCATTGCCAGAGACAATAATTATCGCGATATTGCTGGATTACTACAAAGCCACGGAGCCAATGAGTACAGGAACGGAGATGTTGTGATAGCAGAAGCTGAGATAGCTCCAACCAGAGTAGTGAATGTCCAAATTTCTAGAGATAGCAGTAACAATCATACTAATATTCCTGTAGCCTCACCGGTTAATCTTCAAACAACAAGGATGCAAGGTGGTAACTCGATAGGTGGCCAAAACTCTAGATAACTATTGGGCTTTTAAATAAACCTTCGCATGAATGGATTTGTAATCTTGTTTTCATGTTCAGTTCCGTTTTACAAAAGGTATTAACGTGTGGACGAAGTTACAAACTAGGTCGAGCCTAGGAGTGGTTTCGAGGTTTTTCATGTTTGTGATTTTTGATATTTTATTGCGGAAGAGAGTTAGTAATTCCTGTCCACCTGTTCATGTCAGTCGTTGCCGACGTAACGTAAAAATTGAGATGGAGTCAGAGGCCACATTTTTGGGAAAGAAGAAAGTAGCACAAACCCTTGATTTTAATGGTCAAAATACAATTAGTGCCCGCGGGCACTAATTCGCTTTTTTACGTTTTTTTTGATTATTTTTAACTCAGATTTACTTTCGATTTTTTGCGTTTTTCTCGTAAATTTCTGCGCTTTTCATTAACGATTTTTGTGTTTTCTGCTTGGATAAATAGTTTTTGGAAAAATACCCTAGATGATCTGCTACCTAGAGCTGGATGGAATTTGCAATCACCTCTTGTTGTGTAGGATATATTAAAGCCAAGACAGTCATTGGGATGTAAAACTACGAAGTTTTCTTAATGTATTCTTTTCGAAATATTGAATTTTTCAGACTCAAGAATTGAAATTAGGGCTTCGGACATGCCTATTTCTATCTGTTAAATTTTACTCCTTCTTAAAATAAACTTGCCCACCCATTTCCTTAAATTTTTCACTCATTTCTTCCATACCTTTTTCCGCCTCTTTTTGTTTGGCGGCATAGTCACGAACATCTTGTGTGATTTTCATTGAGCAGAATTTTGGACCGCACATCGAGCAGAAGTGGGCTACTTTGGCGCCTTGGGCTGGCAAGGTTTCGTCGTGGAAACTTTTGGCTTTTTCTGGATCGAGAGAAAGGTTGAATTGATCTTCCCAACGGAATTCAAATCTGGCTTTTGAAAGTTCATCATCGTGCAGTCTGGCGATTTTTTTACCTTTCGCTAAATCAGCAGCGTGAGCAGCAAGTTTGTAAGTGATTACGCCGTCGCGAACGTCTTCTTTATTTGGTAAACCTAAATGTTCTTTTGGCGTTACGTAGCAAAGCATGGCAGTTCCGAACCAGCCGATCATTGCAGCACCAATTGCTGATGTAATATGGTCGTAACCAGGCGCGATGTCGGTGGTTAATGGCCCTAAAGTGTAGAATGGAGCTTCGTGGCACCACTCAAGTTGTTTGTCCATATTTTCTTTAATCAAATGCATTGGCACGTGTCCTGGGCCTTCGATCATCACTTGGCAATCATGTTCCCAAGCGATTTTGGTAAGTTCACCTAAAGTTTTTAATTCGCCAAGTTGAGCTTCATCATTGGCGTCAGCAATTGATCCTGGACGCAAGCCATCACCCAAAGAAAAGGCTACGTCATATTGTTTTAAGATCTCGCAAATTTCAGCGAAATGTGTGTACAAGAAATTTTCTTTGTGATGCGACAAACACCATTTTGCCATAATTGAACCGCCGCGCGAAACGATGCCAGTCACACGATTGGCAGTTAGCGGAACATATTGCAAACGCACACCAGCGTGAATGGTGAAATAATCCACACCTTGCTCAGCTTGCTCAATCAGAGTATCGCGGAAAATTTCCCAAGTTAAATCTTCAGCAACGCCACCAACTTTTTCGAGTGCTTGGTAAATTGGAACGGTTCCAACTGGAACTGGACAGTTGCGGATAATCCATTCGCGAATGTTGTGGATGTTTTTACCAGTGGATAAATCCATCAAAGTGTCAGCGCCGAAACGCGTGGCCCAAATCATTTTTTCAACTTCATCTTCAACGCCAGAGAAAATTGCTGAGTTGCCGATATTAGCGTTAATTTTTACCAAGAAATTGCGGCCGATAATCATCGGTTCAGATTCAGGGTGATTGATGTTGTTGGGAATGATAGCGCGGCCGCAAGCGATTTCATCGCGGACAAATTCTGGGGTAATAATATCAGGACAAATCGCGCCGAATTTTTCGCCAGCATATTTGGAATTTTTGATCAATTCTTCACGACGCATATTTTCGCGAATCGCCACATATTCCATTTCTTTGGTGATAATTCCGGCGCGAGCATAAGCCAATTGCGTTGGCGCTTTGCCAGATTTGGCGCGTAAAATTTTGAAATCGGAAAGATCAAATTCTGGCGCCGAAGCTTTCGCGCCTTCAGCGGTGATGCCGTTATCTTCTGGTTTAACTTTGCGGCCTTCGATCAATTCAACGTCGCCGCGCTCTTTAATCCAAGCTTCGCGCAGTTTTGGCAAACCTTTGTTGAGATCGATTTTGTCTAAATAATTTTGATCGGTGTAAACACCAGAAGGGTCGTAAACCGTGAAAGACTTAGTGTCAGATTTTTCTGACAAAGCGATTTCACGCATTGCAACTTTAACGTCAGGAAATTTTTCACTAGGAACGTAAACTTTTTTAGAAGCGGGAAGTGGGCCTAAAGTAAGTTTTTTAGTAATTTTTTGAGCAGTCATTTTGGCAGAAAAATGCAGTTAGAAATAGTTGAGTGAATCGCTAGGTTAATCGCTGATTTTTTGAAGTCGAGTAACGTAAAATTTTGTGATTAAGGCTGCGAACAAAAAGGCGACTAGCATTGAAATCAAAGTATCACCAAAAAAATGTACGCCTTTGGCCATTTGATACCAACCCATAATCCAGCCTAAAGCTGTAGCGCCAATTAATCCGGCGATGCGCTGTGATTTTTTGCGTAGGGCAAAAAATAAAATCATGAAAGAAAAGCCAGTCAAACAATGTCCAGCGGGGAAGCATTGGCCTTTTTTTGATGAGTGAAAACCTTCGGGGTAAGAATCGAAAATTTTTACGTAAGGTTTATCACCACCATATATTTCAAGGTTTGCTGGGCAATAGACGTTAGTGAATTTTTTGATATTTCCAGCGGTAAGTGGAATGAAAATAAGGGCTAAAAGGATCAAAATAACGCGAGAGCGAGTAGTTCCGTCATCCTTGACGAGAGCCATTATGCAGCCGGCAATCGTAAGCCCAAAAAGGACTTTAGGGAAAATATAAAAGATAAATTTTTTTACCGGTTCGGTGCGATCAATTAGCCAATGTTGTCCATCAAAATCAAACAGGCGATTTTGCAAAATTAGGTCGATGTCGGTAACTTGCAAAAGCCATAGACTTAGGCAAATCAAGATCAGATCGATTAGGATCAGCAAATTAATTTGCTTTATCGGCAGTGAAATTTTTGAGTTTGTCATTTTTAAATAGATGGCTTGCAACTTGGTAGTAAGCGATCGCGTTATTCATTTCTTTTTCATCGTAATCAGTGATTACAATTTCTTTTGAAGCCTCCCAGCCATAACCATTAATCACAACATCGAAAACTTTTTTCTCTTTTTTGGGCTTTAACAAATAGAGCTTGTCGCCTTTGAAATAGCCGATGTCGGTGTAAGTGCTGACGAAAGAATGTTGGTCGATTGTTTTGGTGTTATTCAAAACGTCCGAGCCAAAAAACTTCGAATTGTACGACAGATTTAAAATTCCCATCAAAGTTGGAGCTAGATCAATTTGGCTGACGTTTTTATCGAAAAGTTGCGGCTTGATAATTTTTGGAGCGTAAACAATCGCTGGAATTTGGTAACGCCACACAGGAACGTCAGTATTGCCTGCAGAACCTGCGCAGTGATCGGCAACAAAGACAAAAATTGTGTTATCGAACCATGGTTTTTTGCGTGCTTCTTCAAGTAATTTTCCAATAGCGTAATCGGTATATTTTACTGCGCCGTTACGACCAGTTTTAGAATCGATGTCGATCTTGCCGTCAGGATAGGTGAAAGGACGGTGATTCGAAGTGGTCATGATGAAATTCAAAAACGGTTTTCCAGCCGCGAAAGATTTATCTGCTTCTTTGATTGCTTTGTTGAATAAGTCTTCGTCAGCTACGCCCCAAGCGTTCGAGAAGGTGATTTCGTCTTTAGCGAAAGTTTGGCGATCAACAATTGCAAAACCATTATTGCCGAAGAAATAATTCATATTGTCGAAGTAACCATCACCGCCGTAGAGGAATTTCGCTTCATAACCGCGCTCAACAAGAGGGCTGGAAATGTTGAACATATTTTCGTTATTCGGACGACGTACGATTGAATTGCCTGGAGTTGGTGGAACTGCTAAAGACAAGGCTTCAAGACCACGAACTGTGCGTGTTCCAGTCGCTTTCAAATTAGTGAAAAATAAACTATTTTTGGCTAAATTATCGAGATTTGGTGTAATATTTTCAGTACTGCCAAAGCTTGCCATAAAGCTGGCGCTCATGCTTTCGATTGAAACAAAAATAATGTTGTATCTTTTTTCGCCGCCAGATTTTGGTGCTGGAACGAAACGAGAAATATCGTCTTCAGTCAGAAATTTTGAGCGTGGTTCTTGTTTAGAAATTAAACTACGAAGATTTGCGGTGGCGACTTTTAAATCTTCGCCAGCGTAAAGAGTATCGTAATCAATTTGATTATTGTGATAGGCTGAGAACAGCTGGTAAATGCCGTTAGCGGTGATTTCGTTGATGTAATTATTCGGTGAAATACGTGTAACTTTTGAGCTATCAATTGCGAAAAATGCTATTGCCAAAGCAGCAGAATAAACCGTGAATTTTTTGATGCGGCAGCGGAAATTTTCTTCTTTTACGACGACGATTTTTTTGTAAGTAAAAAAGAAAATGATCGCGGAAATTATTGCGATAGCGCTAATCAACCAACCCATCGGATAAGATTCCATGATGTTGCCGATTACTTCGGTGGTGTAGATTAAATAATCGACAGCGATGAAGTTGAAGCGAGTTTGGAATTCATCCCAAAAAGTGATTTCGGAAAATACCGAAAAGACGATGACGAAAAGAAAAATAAAATAAAAAACGCGGTTGGCGATTTGATGCTTTGGTGAGTTAAAAAATTTGCTGGGAATGAAGGTGTAGTAGGCCAACGGAAGAAGTGCAATGTAGCCAAGAGCAAGTGTATCGAAGAAAAATCCGACTGCGTAAGTTTCAATTATTGTGACTACAGAGAAGTCAATTTCATGGCGTTGCCAAACTAAAAAAATTGTGCGCAGAACAAAAGAAAGAACGGCAAAAATTGCCAAAATTTTGCCCCATGAGCACGGGCTTTGATCGAAAAATTTTTTCATTTTTTAGATTATTTTTTGAACATCTGAAGCATGCGCCAAGTAACGAAGAAACCGCCGAAAATATTGATCGAGGCGATGATAATGGCGAAGAAACTAAATACTGAAACAAGTGAGAAACTTGAAGTTGAACCAAGAGCGATGATTGCGCCAACTACGATAACGCCAGAAATTGCGTTGGTAACTGCCATTAAAGGTGTGTGTAAAGCGGGAGTAACTTTCCAAACTACGAAATAGCCGACGAAGCAAGCTAAAACGAAAATAGTTAGAGCGAAGATAAACGGATCAACTCCTCCACCGTGAGAGGCGATTGAACTTAGTTCCGCCATTTTTAAAACTAGTTGGTCAGAGCTTTTGGTAATTTGTTCCGATAATTGAATGATTTCTTCGAGCTGTGTCATGTTTGCTTGAGTGCTTGATTTGTAGGGAAATTGAGATCGCGGAATTTAATTTTCACACTCGCGCTGTCAATCTAATATTTGGTTGACTTGAGGAAAAAACGCTTTTAGAAATCCGCGCTCTTTTTTCCCCTCCTGTGGTAAAAAATCATGAATCTTTATATTGGGACGTAGCCAAGTGGTAAGGCAACGGGTTTTGATCCCGTCATGCGTAGGTTCGAATCCTTCCGTCCCAACCAAAAAAAGGGTCAGACTTTTAAAAGTCTGACCCTTTTTTTATGGTTGGGATGGAAGGAGTTTCTTTAGATTAGAGAGGGCTTATTGACGAATTTTAATTTTCCCAATCATCTTAAAAGTTGTAGCGGCAATAATTGCAGCGCCAGCAAGGAACGGAATATTTTCAGCATTTTGTCCAGTAGCTTCATAAATCACGATTGCAGCTGTAATTGGTTCTCCCAGAACTGCGGCTAGGAAAGATGTCATTCCAATTAATAAAAATACTCCCATGTCAATATTGGGAGCAAAATTACTCGCTAAAGAGCCAATTCCAGTTCCAATCGCCATTGCTGGAGCAATCAAACCACCAGCACAACCTGAAGCAAAAGTGATGATAGTATTTAAAATTCGGCCAAAAACTTCTTTGTAAGAAAGTAGCGGAGTTGTGCTAGAAAGAACTTCTTGCGAGGTGTGAATGCCACCGCTGAAAGAATAAATTCCACAATAAAAATTTAAGTAGGCGATGATGATCCCAGCGCAAATTGGTACTAGATGCCACCAGTTCGAACTGATTTCGGAAAATTTTAGATAGAAATAATTATTGGCGGTTTGGAAAACAAAGGCGAGTAAGCCGCAAGTCAGAGCAACTAAAATTAGTGGAACGGATTGTGAGCTAATCTGAAAAATCAGATTGTGAAAATTGAATAGTGGATTCGGTTTGTAGAAAATTATTGTTACAATCGAGATTACTACCAAAGTCCAAGTGATATGTCCTTTCGAATCTTTGAAACGGCTTTTCGATAATTTTTCGATAACAAAAACTGCCCCTGCAATTGGTGCGTTAAAAGCGATTGCTAAACCAGTTGCGGTGCCTGCTGAAACCCAAGTAGATAAGTTGATATGAGGTAAGAATCTCTCATATCTTTTTGCTAAAGATGCGAAAATTCCTGCTGACATGTGAACGGCTGGGCCTTCTTTGCCCAAGGCTCCGCCGCCAAGAGTGGCGATTAGAGAACTTATAGCTTTTATCATCACCACGCGAATATTTAAGAAGGTAGAAACTTTATCAAAATCGTTAGGATCTTTTTTTAATTCGCTTAAAGCGTGACTAAGGTGATTGCCGGAAGCTTTGGGAGAGTAAAGTCGGCATAGATAAGCTGAAACCCAAAAGAAGACTGGGGTAATGAAAAAAGTAAATATTGGGTGATCAATTAATCTTTGTTTTGCGACCATGCCTAAATCATCAAACAAATAGCAGTATTTGATTACGAAAACTGAGGTGAGACTAACAACGAAAATTGTTAGGAGAAGTGCTGAAATATCGATTACGCGCGAGTGATTTTTTGTTTTTGTAATCATTCCTAAATTAGTTCGCCGCTGCGGAGCATTGTCTACCGATTTGTGATCCAACTTTAAAAGCTTTTCCGGCTTTTAATTCTTCGAGAATTTTTAAGAAATTTTCTGAGGTTAAATCTTCGGCAAAATCATCGTTAATTTGGACAACAGGAGCGTTGACACAAGCTCCAAGACACTCAACTTCTTTCAAGGTGAACATGCCGTCAACTGTAGTTTCGTCCATCTCAATTCCTAATTTTTCTTCGCAATCTTTGATGATCTTGTCGATGCCGCGAAGCATGCAGGGTGTGGTTTTGCAGAATTGAAGCAGATATTTTCCGACTGGTTGTAAATTGTACATCGTGTAGAAACTCGCGACTTCGTAAACTTTGATTTCTGGCATTTTTAGAATTGCCGCGATCGTTGCGATGACATCTTTTGAAACCCAATTTTGATTTTGTCTTTGAGCCAAATCAAGCAAAGGCATGACTGCAGATTTAGCACGATCGGCTGGATATTTTGCTAAAATTTCCTGAACTTTTTGTTGGTTTTCAGCGTTAAATTCGAAAGTCATTTTACGATTTATTTTTTGTTTATTCTAATTTCCTTGTCAGCCTGAGCTAATAATAGCAAAGGCTGGGTTTTATTTCAGTTTATTCCAAACCGCTTTTTTAGCCGCCAATAAAATTACAAATAAGAGTGCTAAGAAAATCATGGTGCGAACTCCCATTTTCTTGCGAGCTTCTGTTTCTGGTTCTGCAATAAACTGTAGGAAATTTACTACGTCGATAGTCATTTGCTCTTTTGTAGCAACTGTGCCATCGGTGTAAGTAACTTGACCATCATCCGAAATTGGTGCCGGCATTGAAATTTGACGACCTTCGAAATAAGGGTTGTAATTTTTACCCTCGTTTAAGTGAAAGCCTTCAGGAGCATCGGTAAAGCCGGTGATCAATGAATAAACATAGTTTGCACCATCGTGACGAGCTTTAACAATCAAAGACAAATCAGGTGGAACTGCACCACCGTTTGCTGCGCGCGCCGCTTGTTCGTTAGCATAAGGGCCGACGAAGCGATCAGATGGTAAACCAGGGCGTTCAAACATTTCACCCTCATCATTTGGACCATCAGTAACAGAAGCTTCAGAAGCTATTTGTTTAACTTCAGCTTCCGAGAAACCAATTTCTTCTAAGTTGCGGTATGCTGCAAGGTTTAAGCTATGGCAAGCTGCACAAATTTCTTTGTACACTTGATAACCACGTTGAGCGGAAGCGCGATCGAAACGACCAAAAAATCCGTCAAATTCCCATTTCATTTGTTTTGGGTGCAGCGCCGAAGTTGCAAGCGGGTCAGTAGAATCATTTCCACCTTCATTGGCAAAAGCTAGAGTTGGAATTAACGCTAAAAGTAAAAAAAGTTTTTTCATTTTTTCTAATTTAATTAATGGCTGTGCTTATTTTTGAAGTCTTCTTCGATTGAATCTGGAAGTGGCAAAGTTTTTTCAAACTTTGGCAAATTCGGCATAATCACCAAAAAGTAAGCATAATAGTAAAGAGTAGCTAAGCGTGAAGCCCAAATGTACCAACCTTCGGCTGGAGATTTGCCCAACCATCCTAAAAACACAAAGTTCACCACAAATAAAGCGAAGAATTTTTGGAAAAGTGGACGATAAGCTCCAGAAACAACTTTGCTGCGATCAAGGAAAGGCAAGGCGAAAAGTAAAGCAATCGCGCCAAACATCATGATCACGCCACCAAGTTTATCAGGTACGGCGCGCAAGATTGCGTAGAACGGTAAGAAATACCATTCAGGTACGATGTGTGCTGGAGTTACCATCGGGTTAGCTGGGATGTAGTTATCTGGATGTCCAAGAGCATTTGGATAAAAGAATAAGAAATATCCAAATACTAAGAAGAATGCGACAAAGCCAACCATATCTTTGATGGTAAAATAAGGGTGGAAAGGAATCGAATCTTTTTTGGTTTTGATTTCAACGCCAGCTGGGTTGTTTGAACCGACAGTGTGAAGAGCAACAAGGTGTAAAAGCACGATGCCGACAATCACGAAAGGCAATAAAAAGTGTAAAGAGAAGAAGCGATTCAGTGTTGGGTTGTCAACAGAATAGCCGCCCCACAACCAAGTTACGATTGATTTACCAACGATAGGTAAAGCTGAGAACAAGTTGGTAATAACGGTTGCCCCCCAGAAACTCATTTGTCCCCAAGGTAATACGTAACCCATGAAAGCTGTTGCCATAGTCAACAAGAAAATGACCACGCCAATCCACCACAATAATTCGCGGCGATTTTTGTATGAGCCGTAAAACAAACCACGAGCAATGTGGGCGTAAAGTGCAACGAAAAACATCGAGGCGCCAACGGCATGAATGTAACGAATTAACCAGCCGTAGCGTACGTCGCGCATGATATGCTCAACTGAGTTGAAAGCCAGAGCGGTATTAGCAGCGTAATGCATCGACAAGAATAATCCTGACAAAATTTGCACAACCAAGGCGATACCGGCGATTGAACCAAAGCTCCACCAGTAGCTCAAATTTTTAGGATAAGGATGTTTGAAAAGAGTATTTTCAAGAGAATCAATAATTGGCAAACGATCATTGATCCATTTGGCAACTTGATATTTTTCAGTGAGACTTTTGTCGAAGTCGTTTTGAATGTGATTAGACATATTTTTATTTAGTTAGCGAGCTGATGGAATTAACCAATTTTAATTTTTGTATCCGATACAAATTCGTACGGCGGAATCTCAAGATTTTTTGGAGCTGGACCTTTTCTGATTCGCGCTGAAGTATCATATTGTGAACCATGGCAAGGGCAGAACCAACCTTGATATTCGCCTTGTCCAACAATTGGAATACAACCCAAATGTGTGCAGATTTCAATTGTAACCAACCATTCTTCTTTGCCAGCTTTGACACGTTCTGAGTCGTCTTGCGGATCACGTAATTCAGAAAGATTAACTTTTTTAGCTTCTTCAATTTCAGCTTTGGTGCGTCTTCTGATCGAAACTGGCTTACCGCGCCACATAACTTTTTTAGCATCACCTTCTTTGATATTTGAAATATCAACTTCGACGGAAGCAAGAGCAGCAACGTCTTTTGAAGGATTCATGCTATCAACAAATGGTAAAATTGCGCAAGCCGCACCAATACCAGCTGCTGTGTAAGCAGTTGTTGTAAGCAATTTACGACGGCTTTCATTCTTGAGTTCAGGAGATTTTTCTGACATGTTTTTGGGAAAAGATTTTTGTGACAAAAAAAGAGTCGCGTTTTTTAAGCGCGTAAGCAAATTTATCAACCCTGAAAATCCCCTGAAAATAATTCTCAAATAATTCTCATTCAAAATGACAATTTTAAAAATCAAAAAACTGGAAAACGGTAAAGATTTGCCTTTGCCAAAATATGAAACTTCTGGCAGCGCTGGTATGGATTTGTTGGCTGCAATTGATGAGCCAATCGTGATTAAGCCTGGTGAAATTAAGTTAGTAAAAACAGGAATTTCGATCGCTTTAGAAAAAGGTTATGAAGCACAAGTTCGCCCAAGATCAGGTTTGGCACTTAAAAATGGTATCACAGTTTTGAACTCGCCAGGAACAGTTGACTCAGATTATCGTGGCGAAGTTTGCGCGATTTTAATCAATCATTCGCAAGTTGATTTCACGATCACCCGTGGCATGAGAATTGCCCAAGTCGTAATCGCCAAACACGAACAAGCCGAAATCGTTGAAGTGGAAAATTTAGACGAAACTGCACGTGGTTCTGGTGGTTTCGGTAGCACAGGAACAAAATAATATGACTCTCACCGACAACCAAAAACAACGTTATCTTCGTAACACAATTCTTCCCGAAATCACCGAAGTCGGGCAAGAAAAATTATTACGTGCGAAAGTTTTGGTGATCGGTGCTGGTGGTCTTGGTTCTCCGGTCTTATTTTATTTAGCTGCGGCCGGAGTTGGAAATATTGGCGTGATTGATGATGATGTGGTTGAGCTTTCGAACTTACAGCGTCAAGTGATTCACAATGTAAGAAACTTAAATCAGAAAAAAGTTGAGAGCGCCAAAGAAAAAATTTCGGCGCTAAATCCTGATGTAAATTTAACGATTTTTCCTCAGCGCGCTAATCGTGACCTCTTAAAAAAATTAGTTTCTGATTACGATTTTGTTTTGGACGCCACCGACAATTTTCCGACTCGTTTTATTATTAACGAAATTTGTCACGAACAAAAAAAACCGCTAATTTTTGCTGCCGTAAAAGGTTTTCTCGGACAAGTTTCTGTCTTCAAATCTTTTGAGAATAATAATCCGTGTTACGCCTGTTTTAATCCAAATATTGTTGATGAAACTTTTTCTTTACCGCTTTCTGAGAAAGGAATTCTAGGATCAGTTGCGGGCACAATTGGCGCTCTCCAAGCGACTACAACGATTAAAGAAATTTTAGGAATTGGCCAGGCAGAAAAAGATAGTTTAGTTGGAAAAATTTTAATCTCTGATTTCCTAAAAAACGATTTTCGCAAGGTGAATTTGAAAAAAAATTCATCGTGTAAAGTCTGCTCAAAAAATTAAAAATAGGATTTTTTAATTGGTCTATTTGACTTTCAAATTACCACCCTTTAGAAAGCCGCGCTCTTTTTGTTTTAGTGTAATATTTTTGCGGGTGTAGCTCAACGGTAGAGTTCTAGCCTTCCAAGCTAGCCGTGAGGGTTCGATTCCCTTCACCCGCTCCATTTCTCTCACTTTAATAGTGATGGAATTTGTTCTTATGGACAGGTGGCCGAGTGGTCAATGGCAACAGACTGTAAATCTGTCCGCGCAAGCGTTCGCAGGTTCAAATCCTGCCCTGTCCACCATCCGCTTTCGTTTTTGTTTTATCAAAAATGAAAGCGGATATTTTCATGTGATGTTTCTAGATGCCTCAAAAATTCAAAATTCATTCAAAGTTTAAACCATCGGGCGATCAGCCGCAGGCGATTGAGAAGTTAGTCAAGGGTATTGAAGCGAAGAAAAAAAATCAGGTTTTGCTTGGAATTACTGGTTCGGGAAAAACTTTTACGATGGCAAATATCATCGAGCAAACACAGCGTCCGGCGATGATTATGGCACATAATAAAACTTTGGCCGCGCAGTTGTATGGCGAGATGAAGGAATTCTTTCCCGAAAATGAAGTCGGTTATTTTGTATCGTTCTACGATTATTACCAGCCAGAAGCTTACATTCCTAAGTCCGACACTTATATCGAAAAAGATTCGCAAATTAACGAACAAATTGATCGTTTACGTCACGTCGCAACTCGCGCTTTGTTTGAGCGCCGCGATACTATTGTGATTGCCTCAGTTTCCTGCATTTACGGTATTGGTTCGCCAGAATTTTATTCGACGATGGTTTTGCGTTTGAAAGTTGGTGATGAAATTAATCGTCAAAAACTTTTGCTGCGCTTTGTTGATTTGCAGTACGAGCGCAACGATATTGCTTTTGAGCGTTGTTGTTTCCGCGTTATTGGCGATACTGTTGACATTTTTCCATCGCATGAAGATGAGCGCGCTTGGCGTATTTCAATGTTTGGCGATGAGATTGAAGAAATCACCGAATTTGATCCGCTGACTGGTGAAACTTTTGGCAAGCTTGATTCGATCGCGCTTTATCCGTCTTCGCATTACGTAACCCCAGCGGACACATTGAAGGGCGCGATTTCGCAAATCAAACGTGATTTGGCGATACGTATCGATGACTTAGAAAAACAGGGAAAAATTGTTGAGGCACAACGTCTCAATCAGCGCACCACTTATGATATGGAAATGTTGCTGACGGTTGGAAGTTGTAAGGGTATCGAAAATTATTCGCGTTACTTAACTGGTCGTCCAGCCGGTGCTGCGCCGCCAACTTTATTCGAATATTTACCCAAAGATGCGCTGCTTTTTGTTGATGAAAGTCACGTTTCGGTTCCACAGATTGACGGCATGTATAAAGGTGATTTTGCCCGCAAATCGAACTTGTTGGAATATGGATTTAGATTGCCTTCAGCACTGGATAATCGTCCGCTAAAATTTGCTGAATGGGAAGCTTTCAAGCCGCAAACCATTTACGTTTCAGCGACTCCGGGAAAATACGAAATGGCGCATAATGATGGCGAAATTATCGAGCAAATTATTCGTCCAACTGGACTTTTGGATCCAGTTTGTGAAGTGCGCTCGGCGAAAACGCAAGTTGATGATTTGATTGGTGAAGTCAAAGCTACTAAGGAACGCGGCTTTCGAACTTTGGTAACAACTCTCACCAAAAAAATGGCGGAAGATCTGACTGATTATTTATCTGATTGCGGAATCAATGTGGTTTATATGCATTCAGATGTTGATACGCTTGATCGTATCGAGATCATTCAAAATCTACGTTTAGGAAAACATGATTGTTTAGTTGGTGTAAATCTTTTGCGTGAAGGTTTGGATATTCCTGAATGTGCCTTGGTGGCGATTCTTGACGCGGATAAAGAAGGATTTTTACGTAACGAAACCTCTTTGATTCAAACGATAGGACGGGCTGCGCGTAACGCTGAAAGTAAAGTTATTTTATACGCTGATAAAGAAACGAAGTCGATGAAAGCGGCTCTCGGCGAGACAGAGCGTCGTCGAAAAATTCAAATTGCCTATAACGAGAAACACGGAATTACGCCGAAAACTACTTTTAAAAAAATCGGTTCAGCGTTGGCAAATCTTTATACTAAAAAGAATGACGATGTTGAGATTTCTGGTTTCAGCAAAAAGAATTTGCCAGATCAAAAATATATGGATGCTCTGAAAAAAGAGATGACAGAAGCTGCGGCGAATCTTGATTTTGAGAAGGCAGCTAAGTTGCGCGACGAGGTAAAAAAATTAGAAGGATTATTGCTGATGTAAGCCAACGGTGTGAAGAAATGGTAGCGGGAAAAAATGTGCTTAAACGCACATTTTTGGCCTGAGATTTTGAGTCGTAAACTGGAGGCTGAATGACCAACGGTGTGAAGAAATGGTAGCGGGAGAGGGGATCGAACCCCCGACACGCGGATTATGATCCCGCTGCTCTACCGACTGAGCTACCCCGCCATTTCTAAATTTGATGTGGATTTTTCGTCTGTGGTTTTTGAAGGAGGCGCATTGTTTTTATCCAATTTAATTTTTCAAACTTTTTATTTGGGTATAATTTCCGATGCTTGCAATTAAGTTGGCGGACTTTTAGATTGTCCGACCCCACGCCACTTTAGGTCTTTACAATAATTCCTTTACAACATGTCACAAGAACTAGCGAATAGCTCGCCTTTTTTCAGCGCGAACGTTGTTTTTATCAACGAACTTTACCAAAAATTTTTGCAAAACCCGGCATCAGTTGATGCAACTTGGGCAGAATTTTTCAAGCAAAATGCTGATGAGGTTAAGTCAATTTTAGCCGATTATAACGGTCCAACTTGGGCAAAAAGAACTTTGAAAGTTGTTGGTTCGCAAGATTTTGACATTTCATCAAACGCACCAAAAGAAGTTAAAAAAGATGCAAAAGCTGCTGCAGCTCCAGTTGCTTCTGGTAAAGATTTAAATATCCGCGTTGCTAACTTACTTACAGCCTACAAAAGATTTGCACATTTGGCGGCGAACCTTGATCCAATTGGTTTGAAATCTCCACAATACGTTGCGGAAATTGACCCAAAAAATCATGGAATCAGCGCTGAAGATTTAGAAAAAGAAGTCGAGTTCAATGGCCAAAAAGCTAAAATTTCACAAGCGATTGAATATTTAAATTATGTTTACGCCAACAGTGTTGGTTGTGAATTTGAATATATTAGTGATGCGACACAAAAAGAATGGTTGGCGCGCGAAACAGAAAACACACTGCTTGCGGCGATTTCAAAAGAAGAAAAAATTAAAATCTTAAAAGAAATTATTCGCACTGAAAAGTTCGAACAATTCCTACACAAACGTTTCCCAGGCGCGAAAAGATTCTCGGTTGAAGGTGGTGAAGCTTCAATCAACTCAGTTGAAAAAATTATTGATACCGCTGCCAAAACTGGCGTGAAAAAAATCGTTATCGGTATGGCTCACCGCGGTCGTCTGAATACCCTTACTGGGGTAATGGGAAAACCTTACCACCAAATGATTTCTGAATTTAAAGGAACTCCAGGATTTCCGGAAGGCATCACTAAATCTGGTGACGTAAAATATCACATGGGTTATGCTTCAACTCGTGAAATTGCCGGCAACAAAATTGATTTATCTTTGGCATTTAACCCTTCACATCTTGAAGCGGTTAACGTGGTTGCAGCAGGAAGAATCCGCGCCAAACAATCTCTTCGTGGCGATTCAACTGGCGAATCAGCAATGGCACTTTTAATTCATGGTGATGCCGCTTTCGCTGGTCAAGGTTTGGTTGCGGAAAGTTTGGTGATGAATGGTGTTACTGGCTACAATACTGGTGGCGTGATGCATATCATCGTTAACAACCAAGTTGGTTTTACTGCTAACCCTACAGATTCACGCTCTACAACTTACGCTTCTGATTTAGCAAAAATGATCGATGCACCAATTTTTCACGTAAATGGTGATGACGTTGAAGCTGTTGTGAAAGTTTCTGATATTGCAATGCGCTATCGCCAAGCGTTTAAAAAAGATGTGGTAATTGACGTAATTTGTTACCGTAAATATGGTCACAACGAAGGTGACGAGCCGCTTTACACTCAGCCGGTGATGTACACAAAATTGAAAGATCATCAAACTTTGACGGTGATTTATGCGCAAAAATTGATCTCTGAAAATGTTGTGTCGCAAGCTGATTTTGACAAAATGGTGGCAGATTTCGAAGCTCATTTATCTGAAGAATTTACCAAAGCTGAAACTTTCAAACCAAAAGATGTTGATTGGTTGAAAGCTGATTGGAAGCACATCAAAGATGGTGACGTTTCTGTTGCTAAAACTGCGGTTAATAAAAAATCGCTCAAAGATTTAATCGAAAAAGTTACTAAAGCTCCGGCTGATTTTAACGTGAATCCAAAAATCGCGAAACAGCTTGAAGCCAGAAAACACGTAGTTGAATCTGAAAAAGATATCGATTGGGGAACTGGTGAAGCTCTAGCTTTTGCTTCTCTTTTGAACGAAGGTTATCCAGTAAGAATTACTGGCCAAGATTCTGGTCGCGGAACTTTCTCTCATCGTCATTCTGTTTTGCACGATGCAAAAACTGCACAGCGTTATAGCGTGTTTACGCCACTTGCCGATAAAGCAAAATACGAAGTTTACGATTCAGTTTTGTCTGAATATGGCGTGCTTGGTTTTGAATATGGTTATTCACTTTCAATGCCAAACGGTTTGACCATTTGGGAAGCGCAATTCGGTGATTTCGCTAACGGTGCGCAAATTATTTTCGACCAATTTATCGCATCTTCAGAAGTGAAATGGTTGCGTAAATCTGGTTTAGTGATGTTGTTGCCACACGGTTTTGAAGGCCAAGGTCCAGAGCACTCTTCAGCGCGTTTGGAGCGTTATTTACAAGCTTGCGCTGACAATAATATCCGCGTGGTAAATATCACAAATCCAGCGAATTTCTTCCATGCTTTGCGTCGTCAAATTCACGGAAAAGATCGTAAACCTTTGGTGGTGATGTCGCCAAAATCATTGTTGCGTCACAAGTTGGCGACTTCAACTTTGAGCGAATTTTCTGATTTAGCTTTCCGTCCATTAATTGGTGAAACCACTAAAATCGCTGCTGACGACAAAGTTCGCAAAGTTGTTCTTTGTACTGGTAAAGTTTACTACGAATTGCTTGAAGCTCGCGAAGCAGCTAAAATCAACGATGTAGCATTGGTTCGTTTAGAACAGCTTTATCCATTCCCTGCGGAAGAATTAAAAGCTGAACTAAAAAAATATAAAAATGCCGAAGTGATTTGGTGCCAAGAAGAGCCGAAAAACATGGGCGCGTGGAAATTTGTTGATGATTTGATCGAAAGTGTTTTGGTTGAGATCAAACACAAATCAGCTCGTCCAAAATACGCTGGAAGAATCGCTTGCGCTTCTCCTGCAACTGGTTATGGTTCTTATCATGCTAAAGAGCAGAAGGCCTTGATCGAAGACGCATTAAAATAATTTTACTAACTTTAACAAAAAATTTATGACTATCGAAATTAAAGTTCCCGCATTAGGCGAATCGGTATCTGAAGCCGGCATTGCTAAATTGCACAAAAAAGTCGGTGACGCGGTAAAAGCTGACGAATTGATCGTTGAGCTTGAAACTGACAAAGTAACTTTGGAAGTAAACGCTCCTTCAGCTGGTGTGATTTCTGATCTTAAAGTTAAAGAAGGTGACAACGTTAAAGTTGGTGATTTGATCGCTTTGATGTCTGCTGGTGGTGCTGCTGTTTCAGCTGCTCCAGCGGCTGCTAAGGCTCCAGTTGCTGCAGCTCCTGCACAAAATAATTCTGCTGCTGCTTTCTTGTCTCCAGCTCCAAAAAAATTGGCTGCAGAAAACAATGTTGATACTTCAAAAATCAACGGTTCTGGCAAAGATGGTCGCGTTACTAAAGGCGATGTTTTAGATGCGATTTCTTCTGGTTCAGCTACTTCTGCTGCCGCTCCTGCTGCAGTTGGTGCAAAACCAACTGAACGCGTTAGAATGTCAAAACTTCGCCAAAAAATTGCTGAGCGTTTGAAAGAATCTCAAAATACTGCGGCGATTCTTACTACTTTCAACGAAGTTGACATGACTGAAGTTATGGCTCTTCGCGCTCAATACAAAGATGCTTTCGAGAAAAAACACGGTGCGAAATTGGGCTTCATGTCTTTCTTCGTAAAAGCTTGTGTGACTGCTTTGAAAGAGTTGCCAGCAGTTAACGCTGAAATTGATGGAACTGACATCATCTACAAAAATTTCTACGATATCGGTGTGGCAGTTGGTTCACCTCAAGGCTTGGTAGTTCCAGTTCTTCGTGATGCTGATAAATTAAACTTAGCGCAAATCGAAAAAGGTATTTCTGATCTTGGCGTAAAAGCTCGTGACGGTAAACTTGCGTTGCCTGATTTAGCTGGTGCAACTTTCACTATTTCAAACGGTGGGGTTTACGGTTCATTGATGTCTACTCCAATCATCAACCCGCCACAATCTGGTATTTTGGGCATGCACAAAATCCAAGAACGTCCAATGGTTGTTGGTGGCGAAATCAAAATCCGCCCAATGATGTATTTGGCGCTTTCTTATGACCACAGAATCATCGACGGCAAAGAAGCGGTAACTTTCTTGGTTCGTATTAAAGAACTTTTGGAAGATCCGCGCCGTTTGGTTTTGGATATGTAAGACAGTAAAATTTTTCTGACGAAAAATTTTAGTTTCTAAGTTGCGTTAATTTGGTTAAGAGCGGTCTTAACCAAATTAACAAATTTTATTTAGACCTCGTTTATCGCTGATAAACGAGGTTTTATTTTATGGATTTTTTATGTTCGCACTCTTCTTAAAATCGATAATAATTGGCTTGTCAGTTGCAATGCCGATTGGGCCAATCTCGACTTTGGCGATTAAAAATTGTTTGACTCGCGGTTTTAAAATTGGTTTTGCGACTAGTTTTGGCGCATCTATTACCGAAGGGTTTTATGGATTTGTGGCGACTGGCGGACTTATTTTTATCTCAAAATTTCTCACAACTTACGTCTCGGAAGTAAAGGTTATTAGCGGTGCAGCCTTGATTTTACTGGCAATTTACGAGATTAAAACTGCGCATAATTTTTCATTTTCTGAAATAAAAACCAAGTCACGTGGATTTTTTGCGACAATGTTTTTTACCACTTTTTTAACTCTCGGTAGTCCGATGACAATTGCCTTGTTTATCGGCGTTTTTGCGACGATGACTGGCGTGCAATTAACCGAAACTGAAATGGCTGTTACGGTAGCGGGAATTTTTACTGGTTCAGTAATTTGGGCTTTTGTGATGTGTGGTACGGTTTCTGTAATACGTCACAAGCTATCAGAAAATATGATGGCGTGGGTAAAAATTTTAGCAGCAATGATTATTGGTAGTTTTGGTACTTACGGAATTTTAAGTGTGATTTTGTGATAATATTATTTTTGAAAGCAGCTTTGATTGGGTTGTCGATTGCGATGCCGATTGGTCCAATTGCAACTTTGTTAATCAAAAATGTTTTAGAACGTGGTTTCAAAGCTGGTTTGGCAGTTGGTGTTGGAGCGGCATTGGTTGAGGGTTTGTATAGCTTTATTGCCACCAGTGGTTTTGCAATTGTTGCAAAATTTTTAGATAATTATCTCGATGTCATGAAGCTATTCTTCGGATTTTTGCTGGTATTGCTGGGTGTTATTGAAATTAAAAGTTGTGATCAAATTTCGACAAAAGAAGTAAAACTGAAATATGATGGATTCTGTAAAACAGTTTTTTTTGTGATGCTCCTGACCATGGCGAATCCGATTACGATCATATTTTTTGCCGGAGTAGTGGCGACGATTGCTGGTAATAATTATGATGCATTGAGTATTGCGGTAATTTCGATTGGAGCATTTACCGGTTCTCTAGTTTGGACTTCTTCGATGTCTTACGCTATTGCCAAAATCCGACATAAAATTTCGACCAAAACCATGTTAAGAATTAAGCTGATTTCTGGCCTGATTATTTCCGGATTTGGGTTATACGGAATCTCTTCAATCTAGAAAAGATAATTCGGCTATTTCCTTCATCAGAATCTTACGAGTTGAAGTTTCGCGCCAGTACAAACCAATCTTGCGATGTGGTGCGTTAGTAATTTTTACGTAAGAAATTTTATCTTCTTTTTTTACCGCAATTTCAGGCATTAAAGTTATGCCAGCACCAAAAATTACCATCTGACGTAAAGTTTCTAAACTGCTGGCGCGAAAGTCTTGTTGTTCAAACGCACCCAGCATTGAACAAGCTTCCAGAGCTTGATCACGCAAGCAATGACCATCTTCTAACAACATTAATTCCTGACCCTTTAAATCTTTTTTTTCGACTTTTTTATTTTTGGCGAGCGGATGTTTTTTGGGAACTGCGAGTAAAAAATCTTCTTCGAAAATTTTTTTATGAACCAAGCCTGAATCTTCACAAGGCGTGGCAATAAAGGCTGCGTCGATTTCTCCTCTTTTTAGTTTATGCAAAAGAACTTCGGTTTTTTCTTCGACCAAAAGTAATTTTAGTTGAGGAAACTTTTTTGAAATTTTTCCGACAATTTTAGGAAAAAAATATGAAGCAAGTGTTGGAAACGCGCCAATTCTGATTTCGCCACTGAAAGGATCTTTAGAATTTTTGGCGATATTTTTTATTTCTTCGGCTTCGCGCAAAATTATCTCAGCTTTTTTTAGAATCTCCTCACCAACTTTGGTAATCATAAACTTCTTCTGTGAGCGTTCAAAAATTTGAACTCCCAGCTCGTCTTCCAGCTTTTTAATTTGCATGCTGAGTGTTGGCTGAGATACGAAAGACTTCTCAGCAGCACGGGCAAAATGCTGTTCTTTGGCTACAGCGATTAAATATTTTAGGTCGCGAAGATTCATAGGTAAAAATTATTAAAGTAATCAGATCAATCGATTTTTATAATTAAGATCGGTTAATAATTTACGCAACCAAGATTTTATTTCATGCTGTCATCCTGAGCAAAGCGAAGGATCTCATGATATAATTTCTGAACCAAACTGACGAGATCCTTCGCTTTGCTCAGGATGACAGTAAGGTTTGGTATTAACTTAACCAAAGGAGAAAATATGTTAGGAATAAATGATAAATTCCCGCAATTCGCGGGTAAAGCGGTAGTAACCAATGACGTTCACGATGCCTTCGTCGACATCAGCAACGAAACTTACAAAGGTAAATGGCTAGTAGTGTTTTTCTGGCCAAAAGATTTCACCTTTGTTTGCCCAACTGAAATTGCTGAGTTCGGAAAGCTAAACGAACAATTCAAAGATCGTGATGCGCAAGTGATTGGGGTTAGTACAGATTCAGAATTCGTTCACTTAGCTTGGAGAAGCCAAAAAGACGAGCTGAAAAACTTACCTTTTCCAATGTATTCTGACATCAAACGTGATTTGTCGGAAAGCTTGGGAATTTTGGATAAAAACGCTGGCGTAGCACAACGGGCGACTTTCATCGTCGATCCGGAAGGTGTGATCAGATTTGTCTACGTAACAGATTTGAGCGTCGGCAGAAATCCGGCAGAAGTTTTGCGAGTTTTGGACGCACTACAAACTGACGAGCTTTGCCCATGCAATTGGAAAAAAGGTGATGAGGTAATCAAGGTTTAAAATAACCGTCGCTTTCAATAACACTGTCATCCTGAACGTAGTGAAGGATCTCGTGAGATCCTTCGCGGTGCTCAGGATGACAAACAATATAAAAAAGGAGAGAATATGGAAAATTTAGAAGCATTAAAATCAGCAATTCCTGATTACGCTAAAGATGTAAAAATTAATTTAAGCACGTTACTAAGTCAGGAAAATCAACTGCTTACAGCCAAACAAATTTTTGGCGCAGCATTAACCTCAGCTTATGTGACAAAAGAAAAAACTCTGATTCGAGTTTTGGAAAATGAAGTGCAAAATATTTTATCGGAAGCTGAAGTGAAAGCCGCTAAAACTGCAGTAGTTTTGATGGGCATGAACAATATTTATTATCGTTTCCTGCACATCAGCGCTGATAAAGAATATGCTCAAATGCCGGCTGGACTTCGTATGCAAGGCATTAAAAGTCACGAAATTGACAAAAACGATTTCGAAATTTTTGCTCTTGCAGCTTCAGTTATGAACGGTTGCGGCATGTGTATTGATGCTCATGCAAATCAATTGGTGAAACATGGCATTACAAAATCACAGGTACAAATGGTAGCAAAAATTGCTGCTGTTGTGAACTCTGCAGCACAGCTTTTAGTAATCGAAAATCAGTAATAATTTATGAAAAATTCTCAAACAGTGCAAAATTTAGAAAAAATTTTGGCTAACTCTTACGTCTTTCAACTCAAGTTGCAGAACTATCATTGGAATGTTGTTGGCGAAAATTTTAAATCGTTGCACGAATTATTTGCCGCCCAATATGAAGATGTTTCAACAGCAATCGATGAAATTGCTGAGCGCATGAGAGCTTTGGATTCTAAGGTTGAAGGCACTTTTGAGAATTTTTCAAAATTAAGCCGAGTTAAAAGTGGTGACAAAAATCTTGATAGTGCTGCTATGATTAAAGATTTAATTGTTGGTCATCAAATCTTGGTAGAAGAGTTGAGAAATGGCATCAAAGCAGCGCAAGAAGAAGGTGATGAAGTTACTGCAGACTTATTTATTGGTCGTTCTACCGCTCATGAGAAAGCGATCTGGATGTTGAAATCTAGTTTGTAAGATCAATAGAAAATGGGTAATAAAAAAACCTGACATACCAAAATATGTCAGGTTTTTTTTGTGTCTTTTCTAGGTTAAACTACTTTGGAAGTACTTCGCAGTTACCATTGGCGATGTAGGCATCAAGACCAACTGTGGTAATTTCTTTGTAACGACTATCACCCAAAACTCTGATCAAAGTTCCAACTGGTCCTTCGGTTTGGACGTTAGTGAAAACCCCAGTTTGTCTGAATTGTGCAGGGTAAGATTCGCAAGTATCTTTTTCACAACGTGTGATGGTTTGAGTCTTTTTGTCTAAGATTAAGTGAGTGAAAACTTCTCTTTTTGGGCATTCTCTTTTGGTGCAGATGAAACCACTTTTTGGTTCGCATTTCAATTTTTGCCAGTCGCGCGCAGCTTTAAAATATTTCTCGGCTTCGGCAAAAACTTTAGTTAAATCAGTACCTTGAAGTACAGGAACGTCTTCTTCTAAAGATGATTTTTTCTTATTTTTAAGAGTGGTGGTAACTTTAGGATTAATGATAGTTGCTTTGATCTGTTCTTCTTTTGAGGAAGAAGTTTGGCAACTTGTAAGAGCAAAAATTGCGGCGAACAAAAGTGCGAATTTAATTTTCATATCGACTGGAAATTAGGTTAGTATTTGCTTTGAGACAAATAATCGGTTTTAGAAAAATAAAAGAAAAGGAAGTTACTGCACTTTCTTAAAAATTCTGTTGAAGCGGATCGAATGAGTCCACTTCCAAAACTGTAAAATATTACTTTCAGCTGAGAAGAAGATCAGACGTGCTTTGCCGACTAAATTTTCTTCTGGAACGAAACCAACTTGGGTTAAAAATCTACTATCTTGTGAATTGTCGCGATTGTCTCCCATCATAAAATAATAGCCGTGAGGAACTTCATAAACTCCGGTGTTATCTTGAGGAGCGTTAGGATTTTCATCCAACGTTTCGATCATTTTTCCTTCTGGCAAAGTTTCGAAAAATTGCGGGATTTCTTTGTTATCGCTTAGCGCGTCAGCATCGTAGAAAGTACCATCGGAAATTTTTTCTACTTCAAGTTCGTTGATGTAGAGTACGCCGTCGCGCATTTGAATTTTATCACCGGGCAAACCAATTAAGCGTTTAACGTAGTTGATGCTTGGATTTGAAGGCAGGCGGAAAACGACAACATCGCCGCGTTGCGGTGCGGTTTTGAAAATTCGGCCTGAAAAAATATCAAATCCGAAAGGAAAAGAATAGCGGCTGTAACCGTAAGAATATTTCGAAACGAAAATGTAATCACCAATTAAAAGCCCTGGTTTCATTGAGCTGGAAGGAATGTGAAAAGGTTCGAAAAAAAACGAACGAATAATTCCGGCGCAAACCAAAGCGGTGATTAAGGTTTTAATAAATCCTGATTCTTCCTTCTTTTTTGGTTGTGGTGTTGGGGAAATAGTTTCCGGAGTTTTAGTTTCTTCAGTCATTTTATTTGATTAAATTTTCGCCAGTCATTTCTTGTGGCTGATTGATTTGCATTAGATGCAGCAAGGTTGGAGCGATGTCAGCCAAAGTGCCATTATTTAATTGTACGTTTGAAACTGCATTGCCAATCAAAATTAGTGGCACCGGATTTGTTGTGTGCGCAGTGTGTGGATGATGATGTTCATCTTGCATGCACTCAATATTTCCATGGTCTGCTGAGATTAACATCAAACCATCTTTTTCTAAAATAATTTTTTCTAAAAGACCAAGTTGATTGTCGATTGCTTCCACAGCCTTGATTGACGGATCAAGCATACCGCTGTGTCCGACCATATCAGGATTGGCGTAATTGACGATGATGAAATCGAATTTTTCGGCAGCAATTGCAGCGCGCAATTTTTCGCCAACTTCAGCGCACGACATTTCTGGCTGCAAATCGTAAGTCGCAACTGCGGGCGATTTTACCAAAATTCTTTCTTCGCCTTTCATTTCTTTTTCTTCTCCACAAGAAAAGAAAAATGTTACGTGCGCATATTTTTCAGTTTCGGCGATGCGTAATTGCGTAAGGCCACGAGCTGACAAAATTTCGGGAAGCGAATTTTTTATTTCAACTGGTGGAAATAAAATTTGGTAATGAGCGTTAAGTTTTTCTGAATATTCGGTAAGTGCTAAAGCGTGAGAAAATTTGATATTTTCAAAAAGTTTTTCTGAAATTTGACGAGCGCGATCAGCGCGGAAATTAGCGAAGATCAAAGCATCTCCGTCTTTGATCCCAGAGTAATCACCGATGATGCACGGTTTAATAAATTCATCAGTAATTCCATCGGCGTAAGATTTTTTTACTGCTGAAATTGCATCAGAAAATTTCTCACCAACACTAGAAATCATGGCATCAGTTGCTAGTTTAATGCGATCCCAATTTTTGTCGCGATCCATGGCGTAGTAGCGTCCAGAAACTGTACCGATTTTAATATTTTTGCATTGTTCTAGATAAGTTAGCGCACTTTTTTGTGCCACATCACGACCATCAAGAAAAGCGTGTAGCACAACTTCTACGCCATTTTTTTTCAAAAAATCGGCGAGAAAAATAATGTGATTAACATGGCTGTGAACGCCGCCATCAGAGAGCAATCCCATCAAATGACAGGTTTTTTTGGCAGCGATTAATTTTTGCAAAAGTGGATGTTGTGCCAAGCTGCCATCTTTAATTGCATTTTTGATGCGCGGAAGATCTTGAAAAATTACGCGACCAGCGCCAATCGTCATGTGGCCAACTTCAGAATTTCCCATTTGGCCTTCTGGCAAACCAACTGCCAAGCCAGAAGTTTCAAGCTGTGAGTTGGGATAAGTTTCTAAAAATCTTTGATAATTTGGTGCTTTGGCACGGGCAATTGAATTGAAAGAATCGTGTTCATCACCAATTCCCCAGCCATCTAAAACACAGAGCAAAATTGGTTTCTTAATTTGTTTTGTCATGAAACTTTAGTTAAATAATTTTCCTAATTTTGTACACAGGAAGTAGTTAAAACAAGATTTTCGCCCGTGGCAAAAATCTCATCTTGATCAGTAAAATCAAGCTTTAAGGGTCTATAAAATTTTTTTACAGATTGGTAATTTCGATTTCTTTTTTCTCGCCAGTTTTACGATCTTTTACTTCCACTTTTCCTGCTGCTGCAGATTTCGGACCGACAATAATTTGAGTTGGAATGCCAATCAAATCAGCGATGGAGAATTTTTGGCCTAAACTTGCTTTGGTGTCGTCATAAATTACTTCAACTCCTTGTGCGGAAAGTTTTTGGTAAATTTCTTCGCACGTTTTGTCACAAAGCTCGTCACCAGCGCGTACGTTGATTAGAGCAACTTGGAATGGTGCGATTTCTTTTGGCCAAATTATGCCGTTAGCATCGTGATTTGCTTCAATCGCTGCCGCAACAACACGAGATACTCCAATGCCGTATGAACCCATATTCGGATAAATCTTACTGCCATCAGCTCCCATAACTCCTGCTTCCATGGCTTTAGAATATTTTAGTCCGAAGTTGAAAATATGACCAACTTCAATGCCGCGACGTGAATTTAATTGGCTTTCTGGAATTGGGCATTTTTCAGCAACGTGCATTTCATCAGCCATGGCGTAGAGTGATTGCATTTCGGCAACATCGAAATTTTTGAGATCGTCAAATTTTTTGTCGTAGTAAATTGCGCTCTCTCCGGTGTCGGCTAAAATGTGAAATTCGTGAGAAAGATCACCGCCAATCGCGCCGGTATCAGCGCGAACAGCCATTGGTTTTAAACCCATGCGGCGGAAAATTTTGAAGTAAGTTTCATACATCAAATTGTAAGTTTTTTTTGCTGAAACTTCGTCGATATCAAACGAATAAGAATCTTTCATCAAAAACTCGCGGCCACGCATCAATCCAAAGCGCGGGCGAATTTCATCGCGAAATTTCCAATGAATTTGGTACAAATTTTTCGGCAAATCTTTGTAAGAAGTAACGTTTTTACGGAAGATGTCGGTGATAACTTCTTCGTGAGTTGGGCCGTACAAAATGTCGCGATCGTGGCGATCTTTGATGCGTAACATTTCTTTGCCGTAAGCATCGTAACGACCAGATTCTTGCCACAATTCAGCAGGTTGAATCGTTGGCATTAAAACTTCCAACGCTCCAGATTTGTCCATTTCTTCTTTGACGATTTTTTCAACTTTGCGAAGCACTTTTAGACCCAAAGGCAACCAAGTGTAGATGCCTGATGCAGTTTGGCGAATCATGCCAGCACGAACCATTAATTGATGCGACACAACGGTGGCATCAATAGGATTTTCTTTGAGGGTCGGTAAAAAATATTGCGAGAGTTTCATTGACAGTTACTTTTCTTTAAAGATTATTTTTTCATGGACTGAGAATGCTCGGTCGGGAGGCGGTTTTTGAAGGTTACTTCAGAAATCGCCTCTTTTATTTTGCGATAAAATCATGCACATAAATATGCGGATAAATTATATCAAAAGCATGATTTATTTTATCTGGGTTTAGTATTTTTCGTGCAACAGGATAAGCGCAGAGATCGGCAATTTGAATGCCTGCTATGTTATCATGCTTGCGGCGAAATGTGATGGGAAAATTAGGCCAGCAAAAATTTGAATTTACACTAAAAAGTTTAACAAAATCTTTATTGGAACTGATTAATTGGTGAAAAGAGTTGATCAGTTGCGTATCTTCGTTTTTTCCCCGCGATTCTGCAACTATTGGAATATTCTGTTCGTTGTTATCCTCAAGAAAACTTTGTAGGTTTTTGAAAATGTGACCAAGAGCTAAATCGTAGGGATTTGTCGCTTCATTGCCATAGCTGGTTTTGTGCTTATTCTTGTCGATCGCAGAAATGAACAAAGTAAATTCTGAGCTTTTTATTAGTGAATTCAATCTTTCAACGAAGGCATTTCTGCGGGTTGAATTTTGTAAAAAAGAAAAATCTCCTTGCGACATCCTAATATCGCGACTATGCAGATTTACTCCTTCATGATTCCAGAAGGTTAGTTTCAGCTTGGCAATTTCAGGAACAATTTTTTCTACGTAATAATTCCTTTCGACCACAACGGCAGATAAAACAAAAAGCGGAAAATCTTTGTCGATTTTTTCAAGTGAGTGATCCCCGCATTCATCAAGAAAAGCAATGAAGCGAGAAGGGATTTGTGGTGTGTTCATGGTTTAATTTCTAATTATCTCAATCTGATGTTGTCGATATTTGTTTTCTAGATAGTTCTTAATTTGTAAGAAATAATCTTCTGGCATCGGTTCTAAATCGCTCTTGAGCAAGTCAAAAATTTCTCCACCTTCCTTCGTAAGAATAGCGAAAGCCTCTATCTCGATTGAAATTTTGTCATTAACATCGTTAGGCAATTTAGATGTTTCAATTTTGAAGGCATTATTCTGAAGGAGAAGTGTTTTGTAACCTTGTCTAAAAAGATTCATCTGGTTTTTATTTTCTTCAGTTTCAAGCCATGATTCTAAGGTAGTTTCATTAAACGGAACAGAATTTAGATTTAGGTTAGAAATTCTCTCTTTCCAAAAGAATAAATCTGTAATTTTAACAGAGGTTAAATCTTGTTTGAATGATTTGTCAGCGAAAACACCACGCTGATTTGAAAATATTTTTCCTAAGTAATCGATATTATCTGTCTTGGGTTGGCACAATCCTTTTCCTTCTAAAAATTGATTGATTCCCTCGAAGTAAACTACGCAGTTCGACCACATGTATCGTAGTAGTTCTGAGATTTTTTCGACATCTTTATCAGAAAAACTATCGATTAGTTTTATTGTTGAGAGAGAGATAGAATTTTTATCATTGTTAAGAGATTCAACGGCTTTTCTGAGTAGAAATTTGGTTCGAGGCCCACACTCCATTAATTTTTTTGCGGTTTGAACTAGAGTTTCGTAATCATCAAACTCAAGCTGAGAATCAACACCCGTTTCAGCTGAAATAATAATTTTAGATTGTTCATATTTTCTCATTAGGGTTTCTGCTTTATAAGATTCGTATGCTTCAGTAGTTAGCTCTCCCTTAGCTTTGCTGAAAGCTGCATTTCTTAGATCTTTATCAACATCATTTTTTGTTGCGAGTTCGTAGCGATGTTCTTCCTCCCTTATTTTGTACTCATGATTGATTTTAAGTATCTCTTTTTCTTTTTCATGCTTTAGCTCTTCAAGTTTTCTGAAGTCGCAAACTTCTTCTTTTATTTCATCTACTCGTTTTGTGATCTCTTGGTTTGCGATTGTGATTATTTTTTCTTCGAATTTATTTTTGATCGGCTTTAGCACCTTGTTGCAAAGCCAGTTCTTTAAATAACCCAAAAAACTCTTCAAAACATCTTTTTTAATCCAGCCAAAAAGGCCGGCGGGAAGCAAGGGAACAATTCTTTGAATAGCGGTTGGAAGTTTATCAAAAAGTGAGATAAAAAACTTTTCCATTTTATCGAAGTTGTTTTTTAATAAAATTTTGAGCAACGCGCACGCCGTGAATGTCGATGGTGTGATCAAGGTTTGGAAAAGCGTGTGCTTCATGATCGATGCCTTTTTTAGTCAAAACATCTTTGGCTTCGATGAAACATTGAAAAGGTAAAACGGAATCTTGTTCACCGTGAATCAAGCAAATTTCTGGTTTGGAAATAGTCGTGTCTCCGATTGCTTCTGGTGGAACAATTCTTCCGGAAAATGAAATAATTCCAGCAGGTTTTTGTGTCATGATCATGCCTTGATACATCGCCATCATGCCGCCTTGGGAAAAGCCGGCGATGAAAAGTTTGTCGGTTGTAAGATTGAAGCGAGAAAGTTGGAAATCGATAAAATTAGTCAAAATTTGATTGGCATTTTTGATGTCGTCGGCGATTTCAGCTAAAGGTCGTCGATCAATTCCGCGATAAAGTGAAAACCATTGATAAGAATCAGGAAATCCGCCTTCCCATTCTTGAATAGCATTCGGAGAAATGTAGTGCGCGTCAGGCAAAACTTTTTCAAATTCGTGCGACAAGTTCAGAAGATTTTCTCCGTTAGAACCGTAACCGTGTAAGAAAATAACTAGATATTTGGGATTTTTTGTCTTGGAATATTCGTGAAAATTTGTTCTCCACATAGGCTAAATAATCAATAAAATCAGGGGTTTTGAGGCGAATGCTCACCGTAGATAATCTTTCATTGTACAAAGATCACAAGAAAATTTTTGGACCCCTAGGATTTTCTGTCAGCACCTCTTCAGCTTTGATAATAAGTGGTCGCAATGGTTGTGGTAAAAGTAGTCTGCTAAAAATTTTGGCGGGAATTTCTAAACCAACGGAAGGAAAAGTTTTGTGGAGTGGTGAAGATGTTGAAGATTTTCGCGATGTTTTTAACGGCGATTCACAATTTCTAGGTCACAAAAATTTCTTAAAATCAGAGCTGACAGTTAAAGAAAATCTCGAATTTTACGCATGTCTTAACGGCACGATAGAAGCTCTCCCAGCGGCTTTGGGATTTTTTAATTTAACTGATTTTTCGGATAAAAAAGTCAAAACACTTTCAGCCGGTTGGCAAAAAAGAGTGATGTTGGCGAAGTTATTAGCATGTCCAGCAAGCGTGTGGTTTCTAGACGAGCCATCGAGTAATTTAGATCGCGCCGGCAAAGAAAAATTACACGGTCTGATAAAAACCAGAATTAAAGAAGAAGGTTTGGTGATTTTGACTACACACGATGAAGAGTTCTTCGATTTAGGCCCGCGAATCAATCTAGAAGATTTCAGTTGTTAAAAACTATCGGGAGATTTTAGGTTTAAACTCAGTTATTAATTTTTTTTGGTTCAACATATGACAATAACTTCGTCAATTCTATTCGTAGTTTTAGTAATTTTAGCGGTTCTTTACACTTGGTATGCCTCGATCATAGAAAAGAAAAATAAAGCTTTAGAGGCTCTTGCTGGCGTTGATGTTCATTTGAAAAAAAGATCAGATTTAATTCCTAACATTTTGACAATTGCGAAGAAATTTATGGAGCACGAGGAACAGATTTTCGCAGAAGTTACTAAGTTGCGCGAACAACTTAACCAAGGATATAGCCCTAAAAATGGCGATGATATTGAACACTACTTAAAACTTTCTTCAGAGTTATCGCAAAAGATGAATAATTTTGTATTGCGTGCGGAAAGTTATCCAGAGTTGAAATCAAATCAAAACATGTTGCAGGCACAACAAAGTTATAACGATGTTGAAGAGCAAATTGCTGCAGCCCGCCGTTTCTACAACGCGGCAGTTAATGATTTACGCAATGCCATTCAAATTTTTCCAGGCAACGTGGTTGCCGGAATCATTGGCGTAAAAGAAATGCCATTTTTTACCGCAACTGAAGCAGAAAAAGCGTCAGTTGATGCTACTAAATTTTTATAAATTAGGCTGTGTCTTATTCATTTTTTGAGCTACTTTTTGGAGCGCCAATCCAACCTAGTGTTAAGAAAGTTTTTTTTGATGAAAGTAAGGATTCCCGCTACGCCGGATTTGCGGCTTTTTACGATCAGTATATAAAGCCGAAAGTATTCGAAGTAGAGTTAGTACGCATTGAATGTGTAAAGGAATATATATTCAGAATCAGAATTTGCGCTGCTGCTATAATATTGTTTTTTGCTGCCTTTGTTTTTTTCTTTTGTAGCAGCTCGGAAGATTATGAATATGCGTTTAAAGCGTCTGCTTTAGTTTTATCAGTTATGGTGATCTGGGTGAATATGGCCAGCCGCGCCTATGAATATGAAATTAAATCTAAAGTTTTTAGCGAAGTTTTTAAGTTTTTTGGCGATTTTGTTTATACACCAGAAGGTAGTGAAGGATTGGAGGGATATTCAAAATTCCAGATTATACCAGATTATGATAGATGTAAAACTGAAGACATGATTCAGGGTAAATATAACGGAGTTGATTTGTGTTTTCAGGAGTTACAGCTGCTGCAACGAAATAATAAAAGGGAAGGAACAGTCTTTAAGGGCACAACTTTTATTTTTGAATTTAACAAAAAATTTGTTGGCCAAACTATTATAAGAAAGGCCAATAGTAAGAGTGGCAGTATTGTGCATGGTGGCTTTAGCGGCTTAGAACGAGTTAAGCTTGAAGATCCAGAATTCGAAAGAATGTTTGAAGTTTATGCCGGCGATCAAATCGAAGCGCGTTATCTGTTGAGCGTAACTTTCATGGAAAGTTTGAAAGATCTTGGTGAATTTTTTGGTAGTGACAAAATTGAAGCGAGCTTTTGCGATAATCAGCTGTTTATCATGATGGATGGCACTAAAGATTTATTTGAACCTGGTTCGATTTTTGAAGAGATCAACATGGTGAAGGAATGCGAGATGGTGATTCAGCAAATGTATTCGATTTTTGATGTGGTGGAGGTTTTGAAAATAGATCGAAATCGTCCGATAATTTCTTAAGAATGTTTGGGTAACTATCTTGTACAACAAATGGACCCCTTCATTCGACGGGGTGACAAGTTAGATGATCATAAATTTTTAATCCAATCTTGTCGAAAAAATCCGTTTTGATGTTTTTGTAGAGTCGCTAAAATTTGTGGCATAATGGCATCGAGTTTCTCATCTAACTGCCACGGAGCGTTGATAATAAACATTCCACAAGCTGTCATTTTGTTTTCATTTTCGGGAGATCCGATGTCAAAAGTTGCGTGTAAAATTTTCTCGAATTTCAGTTCTGACATTTCGCGGTGAAATTTTTTTAAGACCGCTTCATCAGTTTTAATAATTGGATACCAAATTAAATAAACGCCGTGAGCAAAGCGTTTGTGGGCATCTTTCATGCCTTCAATAATTTTAGCGTAATCGGCGGAAACTTTGCTTTGATCTTTTTCAAAAGCGGGATCAATGATGATAAGGCCGCGCTTCTCAAGCGGTGGCAGTTTTGATTTTAAAAGGTGAAAGCCATCTTGATTTAACAAAGTGAATTTCGGATTTCCGGCAAAATGGCGACGTAATTGTACAAAATCATCACGATTTAATTCGGCAAAAATGGCGCGATCTTGTGAGCGTAAATAGTCTTTAATTATCAGCGGCGAACCAGCGTAAAGCATCATTTTTTCTGGCAATTCTTCAATCTCGCAGCGATTAACTTTGGCAAAAATTGTCAGCAATCTTGGTGGTAAAATTTCGTAAAAATTTTTCTGCTGTAAAATTTTGCCAATTCCTTCCAAAGCTTCAGAAGTCTTCAACGATTTCTCATCAGTGAGATCATATTTTCCGATGCCGCCATGCGTATCTAAAACAAAAAATGGCGCAGGTTTTTCATGAAATTTTTCTAAACAAAGTGTCAGAATAACATGTTTAAAAATATCGGCAAAATTGCCGGCGTGATAGATGTGGTGGTAGTTCATTTTTGTATTTGCTTATCAGAATCTTCTAATCCCAAGGAGGCGAGATTTGTAACTGATTTTGAAGATTTTCGTAAAGTTAGAGTAGCATCTGTTCTTGCCTGTATTGCTGCTTCTTCGGCGCGAGATTTACGTTCTTCAGAATTTATTTCTTCTAAACTTATTGTTGCAGAGGTGCTATTTTCCTGAATATTATTGATTCTACGCCATTCTTTACCATCAGATTTATCTGATTCTGGCGCTCCTAGTGTTGGGTCGAATTTTACAGATTTGCTCATAATTTTATCCAAAAAATATTCCGGTTATTATGTAATTTAGCAGAAGAATAACGATCGATGCTGCTACAACTGCATTGGTTGTGGCGACTCCTACACCTTCTGCACCACCTTTAGAATTATAGCCGAAATAACAACCCATAATCGCAATTACGAAACCAAAAAATGCTGATTTGGTAAGGCCAGAAACTACGTCGATTGTTTCTAAAAATTTGATAGTGTTGGCGATGTAGGGGCCGGGAGAAAAACCTAAGGCGTGAACGCTGACTAAATATCCGCCCATCACTCCGATAATGTCGGCGATTAAAACCAAAAGTGGTAACATCAAAACGCCAGCGATTACTCGCGGTGCCACCAAATATTTGAAAGGATTGGTTGAAAGTGTGCGAAGTGCGTCAAGCTGTTCGGTAACTTTCATTGTGCCAATTTCAGCAGCCATTGAAGCGCCAACGCGACCAGCAACCATCAACCCTGCTAATACGGGACCAAGTTCGCGAGTGATTGATAAAACCACTACAGTTGCGATGGTGCTTTCAGCGTTGAATCGCGAAAAACCCGAATAGCTTTGTAGTGCCAAAACTGCGCCAGAAAAAATCGCGGTAAGTCCAACTACTGGAAGGGAATAAAATCCGATTTGCAAAAATTGGCGTAAAATTAAACGCGGGTAAAATGGTGGTGAAAAACAATGGCTTACTGCATTGCCCATAAAAATAACTATTTCTCCAAGCTTGGCCAAATTAAGTAAAGTGAAGTGGCCGACTTTTTCTAAGAGCGTTAAAATTTTTGTAGTCATTTTTTAGTTGAAATTTTTTGATAGCTGGAAACTCTGACTGAAATGATGAAGATAAAAATCCAATCCAATTTTACCAAGTTTTTTATTGCGGTGCTACTTGTATTATTCGTTACAAGTCGTGCTGTTTCGATGTTGCACGCTTTTTCGCATCAAGAAAAAGAAACTACTTTCGCGTTGGATAGTGTTTTTGCTAAATTAATTTTCTCTCACGAAAAAACCGCTGAGAAAAAATCGGAGCATTGTTCGATTTGTTCAGTGTTTAATGCGCAGAATCAAATTTTATCGGCAACATCTTTATCTTTCTGTTCGGCGTTTTTTCTCTTTGTTTTTGCTCTTCGTAAGTTTGATCGAGTAAAATTTTCTTATCTTCTCTCTTCCCACGCGCCACGTGCGCCTCCTGTGATTTCTTAAATACATCTGCTTACGAGATCCTTCGCTATGCTCAGGATGACAATTGTTGCTGTCATCCTGAAGCGAAGCTGAAGGATCTCGTGAGTTATTTTGCAATATTTTTAAGAAATTACATTTTACTCATGAAAAAATTTTCACTTTTACTTGTTACTGCGCTTTCTTTTAGCGCTCCTCAATCCTTTGCAGCGGATGCTTGGGAATATGAAGTTACGGCTTCAAAGCTTGATAAATCGCGCAACAATCTTTCACCGAAAACTGGTAGCAGTTCATTCTCATTTGATGAAAAAGACATCGACAACTTGCCGCAAGGTCAAGCAACTCCTCTGAATCAAGTATTGCTACGTGCACCGGGTGCGGTAGCCAATTCCCAAAACCAAGTTCACATTCGTGGTGACCACGGCAATCTGCAATATCGCATTAACGGTGTGATGTTGCCAGAAGGTGTTAACGGTTTTGGTCAAAGTTTGGATACGCATTTTGCACAATCTGTTGAACTTTTGACTGGCGCGATGCCAGCGCAATACGGGCTTCGTACTGCTGGTGTGGTTGATATTAAAACCAAAAGCGGTGCGGTGCTAAAGGGTGGTCGTTCAGAAATTACTATTGGTGGTAACGATATGTTTCGCTACAACCAGCAGCAAGGTGGAACTAAAGGTAATTTAGATTATTACGTTAGTGCGACTTACATGCAAAATTCACGCGGTATTGAATCAACCACAGCCGCACGAAATTCGAATCACAACGACACTTCGCAAGATAACGTTTTTGGTTATTTTTCGTACATTTTGGATCATTCAAAACGTTTGAGTTTTATAGTTTCAAACTACACCAATCGTTTCCAAATTCCCAACAATCCTAATCAGGAAGCGGCTTACACTCTTAACGGAAAAACTGCGAACTCGAATTTTTTAAACGAGAAGCAAGTTGATTCTGGACGTTTTGCGGTTGCGTCATTGCAAGGTGTCTCTGATAACGAAACTGATTACCAAGTTTCACTGTTTACTCGCTACAGCAATCTGAAATTTAAACCAGATTTTGATGGTGATTTGATTTTCAACGGAATTGCCTCAAGCCTTGATCGCAGCAGTTTTGCTAACGGTGTACAAGGTGATTTTAGTAAAGCTCTGAACGACAAAAACACTCTGCGTTATGGTTTTTACGTCAGTAATGATCAGGTAAAAAGCTCGACAGAAAACTGGGTGTTTGAAGATGATGGCTCGGGAGGATATTTGACTGATCCGACCAGAATTGATGAAGGTAGCACCAAAAATTCTCAGCTTTACTCGACCTATTTGCAAAATGAATGGAAAGCCACAGAGAAGTTAACTCTAAACTATGGTGGACGTTTCGATATGTCGCGTGCTTACGTCAATGAATGGCAATTAAGTCCGCGATTTGGTGCGGTTTATGATTTAAGCAAAGCGACAAAAATTCATGCTGGTTATTCGCGTTATTTCACGCCACCACCAACTTCAGCAATTTCTGAAACTACGCGCGCTAAATTTGCCAATACTAGTAACGCTTCAGAAAGTGAAAATAACAGCAAAGTTAAAGCCGAAAGAACGCATTATTTTGATTTGGGAATTTCGCACAAAGCCAATCAGAATCTGACTTTGTCGCTTGATGGTTACTATAAGCAAATCAAGAATTTGCTTGATGAACATCAATTTGGCAATTCGTTGATTTACACGCCTTTCAACTATCAATACGGCAAAGCTTACGGTGCTGAATTTAAAGCTGATTATCACAAAGATAATTTCGAAGCTTACTTAAATTTGGCGGCGCAGAAAGCTTACGGAAAAAACATTATTTCTGGTCAATATATTCACAATGCAGAAGAGTTGGGGTATATTGCTAATAATTATGTGACGTTGGATCACGTGCAAACTTACACCGCTGCTTTCGGTTCTTCGTATAATTTGTACGGAACTAAAATAAGTGGTGATGCACTTTATGGATCAGGACTTCGTACTGGTAACAACAATAAAAATACCATGCCGGCTTACATAATTTTTAATGCCAGCGTGGCACGTGATTTTTCATTGCCGGTAATTGAAAAAATCAATTTACGAGTAGCAGCGGTGAATTTGACCGACAAAGTTTACCAATATTCCAACGGTTCAGGAATTGGTATTTCAGCGTCGCAATACGCCCAGCGTCGTACTTTTTATTTAATCGTTTCGAAGAATTTCTAGGAACGCTTAATGTCAAAAAACTTTGCAAAAAAGAGATCTGATCAATCAACATTTTCAAGAATGGTTTCAACTTTGGTTGGCCAGCTCCCAAGTCTAACGAAATGATTAATAAAATCAGAAAAACCATTCCTAAAAAATATGACCAGATAGGCGCGATTTTCTTCGCCTGTCTGGTCCATTTAAGCTTGCTGATTTTATTGATGTGGCCGGACTTTGGGAGTGAGCCTAAGCCAAATTTTACGGTGCTTGAGATTTCAATGATCAGTTCTCCAAAAAACTCTGATTCGGAAGGAAAATCTAAGAAGACCACTCTGCATCATCACGAAATACAATCACAAAAAACGTCGGTGAATATTCACACACATGAAGACGAGAAACATTCGGAAGCTGGAGTAAAATCTATCGAATTAGTTCACAATCCTTTGCCGAAAATTCCTGATGATTTAAGAGAAGAAGCATTCCAAAGCGAAGCAATCGCGCGCTTTTATGTTGATGCGGCCGGAAATGTTGAGAAAGTTGATTTGATTAAGCCTTGTCATAATCCGAGGCTTAATAACCTATTGTTGAAAGCCTTGCGACAGTGGAAATTCTCACCAAATAAAACTGCTTCAACGCAAGATGTGAAAGTTAGATTTAGAGTTGAGTGATGATTGTTTAAAGTTTGCCGCGTCTTTGCAGGCGTACAAAAGCGATGTAGGAAATTAGTATGAAGCAATAAATCGCATTCCAATTTGCCATAGTTAGATTAAGAACGAAGAAGCTTGGTTCATCACAGCGCACTGCTTTGGTTGCAAGTAAAACGTCTTTCAACTCTTCTAAGTTAGTAGCATTGTTCAAGTTCTCTGATGAAGAGCAGGTCGTAGGGAGAGAGAAGATTTTTTTCTCAACGCCACTGTGATAAAGTGCGATAGATAAATTGATGACCAACAAAATTGTCGAGAAATAAAGCGCAATTCTTTTCGATTTTTCCGATCTGAAATAAGTGAGAGTAAGTGCAGTTATGGCAACGATCGCTAGAAATGGTTTGCGCTGATAAAAGCACAGATTGCAAGGTTCAATCCCGAAAAAATATTGGCTGATGTAAGCCAAAGCGAGCGCCAAAATTGAAGCGCTCATGAGTAAAATTAACAAATTTTTATTGGTAATTTTTTTAAGATTTAGCTGCATCTTTTTTTAGAATTTTTTTGGCCAGATCTTTACGGAGTTCGACGGCTGGCTGATCGAAAGGATTAATTTTTTTAGTGTAAGAAATTAAAATAGTTTCCAAGAAACATTGCATCATCAATCCACCCAAAACTTCTTCGTCAAGTTTTTCGATCTCAAAAATTCTGATTGGTAATTTTTTCTTATTTAAAACTTCGACGGTGGTTTCTTGTTCAACTTTTACAATATCGCTCAATTTCTTGCCGCCAAACAGCGTAGGGCAGGACTTCAGATCTTTTACTAAAAAATCATTTTCGTGATTTTCTAAAGTTACGAAAGTGAAAAATTTATCTTTCGGACCTTCGAGATAAAGTTGTAATTGGCTGTGTTGATCGACAGTTCCCATTGAATTAATTGGCGTTGAGCCAAAGCCAGATTTACCCAAAGATTCTGCCCAAAGTTGGCGATACCAATCAGTGAAATTCTTTAAGATATCGATATACGGCATCACGACATTATTGGTGAAGCCTTGTTCGTAAAGGCTAAGTTGAACAGCACATGATTTTTCAATAGAATCGTTATTTAAAAAATCGTTGATTACTTTTTGTGCACCGTGACGAACTTTTTTGATGTCAATACCACAAAGTAGTGCTGGCAACATCCCAACGATTGAGAAACAAGAATATCTACCGCCGATTTTTTCTGGATGATGCGCAATTTCTGCACCAATTTTTTGAGCAATTTTAGCAATCGAATTGTTTTCCGATTGAGTGATAAATAAAAACTGTGAAGCAATATTTTTTATTTTTGCCTCACTCATTTTATCTAATACTATCAAGGTTTGGCATATTGTTTCAATGGTTTCGCCTGATTTGCTGATAACGACAAAAAATGTGTTTTTGAAATCAATTTTTTCTAAACAATTTTGAATTGTGGTTGGGTCAATTGATTCAAGAAATTCTAATTTAGTTTGATTGCGAAGTGCAGTTAGAGTTTTGCCACCAAGGCTTGATCCACCGACTCCTAGCACAATGATTTTTTTATAGTTAGAAATTTTCTTAGCTAAAATTTCAAAATTCTTTAGGTCATCTTTTTCGAAGACAACATCAATAGGAGAGAGTTTTTTGGTAAAAATTTCGCTACGTAGTTTAAGAGTCGCTCTATTGCAACTCTTGCGCAATTTTTCAGAGATTTTTGCGGCGGAAATGTTTTTAAATTTTTGTGCGTAAATATTTTTGACGGACATTGCTGTTTTTTATCGAATGTTTTGAGAGTCTATTTATGAAATTTTCTATAAAATTAAAAACAAAGCTGAATTGTACAAATTATTTTAAGAGGAGAGCACCTCGGAAAAGAGATTTGTAAAAATTACAGCATAATTAAAACTACTAAAATAAATAGTGACGAAAAATACTTTTCATAATCATTACATCAAAAATTTTTCGCAGAAAAATAATATGAAGACGGCAAATCCAAATAAAAGAAAAGCCTTCTCGATGATCGAGTTGTCGATCGTTATTTTGATTATTGGTATTTTGATTTCGGGAATTTTGGCTTCGAACGCGATTATCAAGAAGTTTCGTATTCAGACGGCGCAGACTCTGACGATGTCGTCACCGGTGCAGGGGATTCCGGATTCAGTTTTGTGGTTGGAGAGTAGTTTGGATAAAAGTTTCAAAGAGTCAGAGAGTTCTGATA